>WLWD01005873.1_pt1 | contig 123387 bp, 63 predicted proteins | sample 6712731 | NCBI WGS metagenome assembly WLWD01 (sample SAMN12718690, study PRJNA576275) | sponge metagenome | isolation source: marine sponge | host: Mycale hentscheli | place: New Zealand: South Island, Marlborough, Capsize Point | collected 2014-11-01 | reverse complement strand
AAAAAGAGCGGAACACATACATGTGTGGACGTACGTATTGACCCTCATGTTGTTGTGTCTGCTTCATGGTCTACCCCTTCCAGTACTAAATTTATTTGTTTCCCCTTTGTATTTACATTGCTTCTAAATGCCACAAGACACACTTAGGTCTTAAAACTTACTATTAAACTTAACACTGTGCAGTAATTCTTTACAATTTCTTTTTTTATTTCAAGCTGCTAAATGTTATGGCGAACGGTGTTTATATATATATATACTTTTTTTTTCTGATTAGAGAAATTAAAATAATATACAAGAACTTCATAACTATTTCTGATATTTTTCTTGATTATGCCAAAAAAAACAACCCTGAAATTGATGTTGATAGAATTATATATGGTTAGGAAATATTTTTTTGTTTACGAGGGATTTATTTAATTATACAATTATTCATCACATACTTCAGCTAATTACATGAAGTTATAGGAATTTAGCAAAAAAATACTAATATTATGGGAAAACTGAGGGGCAAAGAATAGATCATTTGATTTTATGGTGTAACTATCTGCAATATTATGTTACAGTTGTAAATCATTGCACATTTTGGGTTTCCATATAAATTCATCAATTACTCAGGAAAAGGCTGCCTATCACTCCGCAGCACCCTCTGGTTTTGGCAGAGACATGTTAAGGTGGGATGCTATCTGGCCTTCCTCCGGTTTTTACGAGCTGAGGAGCTGATGGTACCAAGCTATGCGAGTTTTGCCACCCATACAATGAGGGAGGACCCTGACAGTTGATGACACTAGGAATTCATTAGACAAACCGTTTTCACACGGACTACTTTCAGTTCATAGGAAAAAAAAACAATCGGAATTGTACCCATGGCAGCGATTGTGAGGGGAAGAAACAAGACCTTTTTTTGGTGGTCGATATTTGACCAGGCAGAGATTTGTGGCAGCTAAGAGAGATGCCCTGGCAAAGGCTAGAGTTGAATGCTACCTGTACAGCTTCTGGATAGGAACAGCTACAACAGGCAGGAGCAGCTACAAAGGTAGGAGCAGTGTGAATGAAAGATTCCATGCTCAAGACTCTTAGGACAATGGAAGCATCTTAGCTTACCTGGAGAATACTAAGGTAGTAGTTAACCAGTTACTCTGTCATGTTGAGCTAGTCTATGTGGACTTAGTATATTTAGTATGGGTAACATTTACATGATATAATTAAGGAGGAAAGACAGAGTGTTGGGGGGAGGGATTGCTGGTGGTGGGCTTGGGGTGTCGTTCCTCCTTTGGGCTCACAAGTTGGGGGGGGGGGGTTTCCCCTGGTCGGTAACACCAAGCTAAGCAGCATCACCAGCTGAGGGGGGTTGAGCTTCCAGCCAACACCTCTGTCAAAACCACACAGCTTATGCTGTGGTGGTCAGGAGTTGGTGACAAGGGATGGACACAGCATCATCAGATTAGTAAGGTAAGGGGTGGGATGGATGCCCAAGGATTAATAGATAATTATTATATTTAGTTAACTCAAACTGAATGCGATAAACTAGATAGTTGAACTTTAAATCAAACACTCATGTGTCATGTCACATTGGAGTGTATTAATCCTCGCTTATTATCACATTACATTAGAGTCTATTGATTCTCCCTTAGTGTCACATCACAACAGAGCATATTAATCCTAGTGTCTGTCAGATTGGATTCATGCCAAATAATTAGAGTTTATTAATTCTTTGACTGGAAAGTTATTCAGCGCACATCACAGCCTTCACATTAATATAAAAAAATTACTTATGAAAATCCATAATTACTTTCTAATATATTAATACTTATGGTGTAATATTTTGTTTAATCATTTTAACACATTAACCAATAAAATGTTTCTTAACAGTATCCCAATACAAATTTATGGGTCAATAACCACCTTAATGGTGTTCATGCGATGATCTTACTGCTTGTTGTCTGCCGCATTTACTAACACAAACATTCACACCACTAATATATAATAATTCATGATCTAGTTCATACCTACACAACAGCTAGTTGAAATATCAACAATTCTACACATAAAGTATGGGTATTCAGCTCAGTCTATGATTGTTGAATCAAGGAGCATACGTATAAAAGAGCGTAACTGGGGATATATAGTGCGACATATCGAAAAGGTGGCTACCAATTTTTTCACCAATTTCAATCAAAACATAACGATTTTTGCGTATTAAACAAATAGTTACCAAATCTATTCAAATGTACTGCTCAGGAATGGAAAAGTGTCATTGGCTCATACTTTACCATTGCTGGGGGCTTTAAGAGGTCGATGAAACAAGATATTTTTAATGTCCCAAATCTAGAGCCAATGATTCACTTGCAATGGAGAGTAAATAGAATCATAGAAGTGAAGCACTAATGTGCAATGTACATTATTACTATCAAGTTCATTGCAGGTGCTTCCAGCACTTCAAATTATGACACAAGTGATATCTTACCAAGTACATCGTCAAATATCTTATATAACCCGGGTACATATGAGATCAATATTCTTTCAATAGCATTCATTTCAGCATTGTAGACATACATGTTGTCTGTGGTCTCTTCCACAGACCCAATGTATGCATCCGTTTGTAAAATAATATATTCCAATGGCGTCTTTCTTTGATAGATATCCTCAACAGAACAAGCTCATCAATACCATTGAAACTATATGTAGCCTATTCAGGGTGTTCAAGTTTAACAATTGAGTAAGATACATTCCACCTGTTAATGCGGACATATTCCAGCCTAAAATGATTGGCTGAAATAGCTATAGTAGGATGAGTGACACTCATGCTGTCAGCATATTATATTCCCCCTATGTAGAATCTTCAAAGAGTATGTGACTTGCATACATTTACTGTAAACATCCCCAGTTATACCTCACCATAGTCACCATAGCAAAATAGAAAAAAAAACAACTGCTAGCTGGAAAAGCATTTTTCACCAAGTAGTCTAGTTAGTTATGGGCACAAGGTTTCAACTTTTACATGTGTGCCTTTACTGAAAACGTGCACCTCTCTCTTGCATAATCATCCTGCTAATAACTTGCGCACACGTAGTGTGCATGCATGTGCATGTTGTGGGTGTATGTATGCAAGTGAGTGGTGTGTGTAGGTTGTGTATGTGTGTTGTGTGTGAAGGAACATTTTCTTTCAATTAAGCAACAAAGGTCAGTAGCAGTTAGAATAATATGCTGTCTATGAAGGAGTGAAGAGTTGGCTACCTGTGCAACTAAACTGGCATTCCCTCTCTATGTTATAGTGTCTTGGCAAATTCTTCAGCAGCTGTGTTCAGATGGTGGCGGTGGAGTAGACAGGACTGCACGTGGGTGAGTGCATACGTGCATGTGTTAATTCTGATGAAATATTAGTAGTAACACTATCTGAAGCAAGACATTTAACTCCTTGATGGTGCTTACCCAAACTGTCACTTTGCTTTTTTATGCAGTCACTTTGCTTTTTTATGCAGTGAGTGTGCACCATAATATTTTGAAGTTTGAAATAAAATTAATTATACCACAACAGAACATTGTTTCCATAGTCATAGTATATCAGCTCTATTTCTAACATGTTGTAATTTTGTCATGTTAGCCTAATATCCTGATTTCATCATGGCATGGCACGTCAGTAATTAATGTTTTAAATATGGAACATCATGCTATTTTTCTGATATAGTATAGCTAGCTATTTATATAGTATAGCTAGTCATTACAAGCACGGAGCAAGTGGAAGAGACCCACAAGGAACTTTGAGTTGGGGCATTGTTGTTATAATAGATGACAGTCTAGTTCATTGGATCTTGCCATTTTGTAGAGTTGTCAAGAAGTTCCCTGGTAATGGTCTTACAGTAGATGTTTGTAGTAATAGAAAGATTTATAACTGGTCTACGAATCGACTGGTTTTGCTCATTGAGGATGGACCAACCCTCTAGCCCTCCAGTATGTCCAGGTCACCCTGGACAACAATTCCATACAAAACCAAGCTGAATGCCCCCAGATGAGATATTAACACTTTATATGAACCTACCTTCTAATTAACACCATGTGCAATGATCACCACACTCATTTATCTGATGAACCTACCTTCTAATTAACACCATGTGCAATGATCACCACACTCATTTATCTGATATAAATGGCATAATATTCTAATAATACATTCATTCCCCAGTTTAAGTAGTAATATCAGTTGCGACTAGAAGCTCTCTATCACTCCAGGTCTCTGTTCTACTTAACAAGAGATCTCTATCTTCAGTGTGCCTCAATAAACCTCACTTGAGTTATTGTAGATAGAGTACTAGTTTGGGATTAGCTTAGCTTTGGTTTACCTATCTAGCCGTAACTCAGTTAGACTAATCTAGCTGGTCCTTCAGCTAGAAACTACTCAGAGACTATATCACTACTGGTAGCTACTCCACTCATTGTCTTGTGTGATTTACACCTGCTGAAATAATCGTAATAATAGCACATTTTCTCAGTTCTAACAGCCAATTTAATGTTAAACTTTAACCCTACTATTCAGTTTCTTAAAAAAGAGCTCAATAAAGAGTTCATGACTGTAGTTTGTGTACCACTGTATAGCTTCCAACTACCTTTTACCCTACAAAGTGCTAAAATGGCTGAGTAGGTAATGCCTGAAGGGTGTGGCTAATTGCCCATATATGGGGACGGAGTGGTTGCAGAGGGGAGGGGGTAATGGTCCAGCAGAAAAATTAAGCTGTTCAAATAGTTAGCACTTTTAAACTTGCTGGTGAGATTTAGGTAGTTAACACACGTAAAATTAAACTTCAATTGAAATGCTAATGACACAAAATGATTGTCATCTCAGAAAACCCTTGCTAGTGGTATGACACATATTTCTGTAATGCACGGTCTTAATTAATTGCACAAGAATGAAATTTAATATTAGCAGTATTACTGAGTTCCTCACTTGACAACTTAAGGCTAGGAAGTGATTTTATGGAATTTAAGACAAAATAGTAATTATTGGTACATTATACTATGTAGTTTATTGCAAAGGCATGGCTTACACTCTGCTACAGAATTCACTGACAATAAAATGGCAAACCCACTGATGACAGAAAGCTAGTGAGTTGTTTTGAGAAGCTGACTATAATCTGATGAATATCTAGAGAAAAACAATGGAACGATATACTTTGATGTAAACTTCAATCAACAAAGACCTTTATACTGCCAGATCATAATAAACAGCCAAAAAACCCTTACTTTTCACATAAGCAGTTGTGTACTAAGCTCTAGCTACAATTTCTGGAAGGCCATTCTCATCATTTATACTGGGAAAAAATGGAGAGATACTGTGTATCTTAATTAAACAGAAAAAATGAATGCTATTATTTTACAAGGAAGGAACTGCATCACACTTATGTATAGACGGATCTCAAGGATGATGAACATTTTCTACAGTCATCATTAACACAACAGTCATCTACAACACATGAATCAAGTAAGGTATCTGTATTATTAGTTATGTAGTTAATTTAAGTTCAGCCATAGCAATAGGAATTGAGTAAGTTTTATTAAGGTTTTTTAGGTATGAGTGAAACTGCTCAAATGAGTCAATTGAGAGTTTAGAATTAGTATGGTGGGGCACTGTAGCTGCTGCCATTATCACCATAATTATGATAGATGTACGTTTGCTGGTCTCAGTTCCACTAAGAGTAACAAAAACTTTCCAGTTGTCATGTACAATTTTTCTGGATGAAATGTAGCAGTATAGGTGCAAACCTTGAGCACTACTATACACTAGCTAGCTATAAATCATTTCTAAGATAAATCAAGTTCAATACATCTGTGCGAAATAGTACATGTAAATGCACATTTTATAAGAGACATTAAGCATGGGACACTCACGCTATATAGGTTCAACACAAAACTGTAATTCAAGTACTGGTGAACAAGGAAAACTGCCTCTTACTGCAATAAAATATTTGCTGATGTGATTATGACGTAATAAAACGGGACATTACTTACAAAAGTTAGTATCGTGTATAAGATATATTCATATTTTCTCAAAATCAGCCCAAAATTTGAAAAAAGTAGCTCAATAGACGGTCATAAATTGTCATTTTGAGTGTTATCTCTAAAATCAGGGCATGACAGGCAAAAAAATAACAGAATTACTACTTTTGTTCAGGATTGACTAGAAAGTGGAAGACCTTGTCCCAAAATCAAATTATCCATGACCAACTTTTAAGTCGATTCTTGAAAGGATCTACCTATTAGCAGGTATCCTTCTGAAAAAGTCCTAGACGAAGCGTTGGTCAACTGGTTGCTGTACCACACGTCTTCCTGTGTCAATAAAATTTGAATCTAGTTTTTATGAAGGGCCAGAACTTGGTAATTATAAACACATTGATGGACCTGATTACAAAAAAACCAGCTAGTGGTTTTAGGAGGTAACTGTATGAAGAGCATTTTAGGGCAAAAATAAATGTCATACACTGTGATGCGATTTGATAAAATTAAAAAAAGCATCATTATTCTGCCTGACTATTTTGGCACTTTGCAACTACAGCTACCTTTCTCAGGTATTAAAACTTTCACCAAAGGGAACCCTCCGCATTACTATAAACTAGCTAGCCATTATTAAGTGATGTTGTCAATATGTATGTTCATGCAAGTCCATGTGTAAAGCTTGCTGTCTTGCCTCAAAGCAAGATTCATTGTATACAGAGGGTCTGGACTGTTGTAGAATACATGAGGCCTTACAATCCTTAGCTGGGGGTGTGGGTAGCCCCTACAACCAACTTTACAGCTATGAGTTACCCAGCCTCTAGTACTAATTTTAAAAGTGAAGATATCTAGTGTGGAATAAAAATTTGGACTCTTTAGACAAATGTTTTCGTAAATATATTGACACATAATATGATTACTCCCATTTAGTTCCATTTTCAGTTGAACTTGAAGCAAGTGCTGAAGATTTGACTTTTCTGTACAGTAAAATTGAACCTTCTTTGGAATTTCTTGAGTATACTCAACTGACAATTACCAGGAATGAAATTGAAAAATATGGAGAAGATTCTGGACATCCACCAGGTTGTAAAATGATGCTGAAAAATACCAACACTGATATGTCATCATTTTCAGTTTCATTTAATGTCACTGGAGTGAAGCCTCCATTCAACAATATTAAGTTCCACTGGCCAATTTGTGGTAAGTTTAGTACATGTTTGAGAATTTATTTTACAAGCATCACTCATCAGGTTCAGTAAAAAGTGATAAATTGTTACTAAAAAGCGGGTGGAATAGATGAGGGAAGGAGGCATAGGTTTCAAAAGGAAGGAGAAGGCAAACGGCGATAAATGGTAACAAAAAAGTGGGTGAAATTGACGAGTAAAGGTGGAGTAAGTTTCAAAAATGAAGATAAAAGTAAGAAAAGGAAGGCAAAAGTTTTGCAAAACCTAAGTCCACAATCATGATAGAGTAGCACAGAGAGATTCAGATGCAGGCAAGGTAGACAAAGGAAAAAGGACTCCATGACTCAAGAAGAAAGGGCTGAAGAAGAAAGGAAACATGGGGGGACAAGAAAAGCTGAGGTAGTTCAGAAAATAAGAGCAGGAGAAGAAAACTTATGTAATCATAACCAATGGTAGAGAATGATGACAACTGAGCAAATTAACTTAAGCTACGGCATTCTTACTTTGCTATACATCAAGTGCCACTGTGTGGTGGGGTACTTATTAGTAAAAATAATAATAAACTCACACAACATATTACCAGCTGTGACTGACAGATGTCAGCTACTGAAGGCTGTATAATTGGAATAATCTATATAAAAATATGTTTGTGTGTCATTTAACAACGATGACGATGGTGACCAACGACGATGACCGACAATAGTGTATGTATTCAATAGCTCATCAGAATCAGTGAAATACTGTTACTCAAACCTGCAATCGTTCGATTGCGGAGTGTGCACAACTAAATTGTCAGGATGTAACAGCTGAGAGTATTTTGAAGTGCCCTATAAAAGCTGAACACTGGAATTGCTGAAGTGAGCTTGAAGAGAGTGTTCGTCTACAGTAGTTAACTATAATGGGTATAAGAGAGTCAGAAAAGCTGGAGCATTTAAGGGTCAATCCAGGTGAGAAAAAGCTGACTGATGTAACTACTTCAATGAAGAAGTGAATGAAAATACACAGAAAGGACAGAGATATTGTGGAGCAGGAGTGGTAAGCAGAGGCAAAGAAGGGAATCCCTGAGTTAAAAGAGGAATATAAAAAAAACAGAGTCGGGATGGCTGAGGAAACAGGAGAGGAAAACCGTGGATAAAACTACTTTATGCTATGCACTCCTGATTTGCACAAATTAGTACATCAGGTGTCACTATGTAGTGGGGTACTTGCTAGTATAAATAATATTCTATAAAGGCTCCATGCTTGTTATTGCTCATTTTCTTGTTCTGGATCTTATATAGGACTACAGTCGAACCTCCCTACAACGGGACTCCGAGAAGCGGTCAGACTCTCAACAACGGTCAGACCGTTGGGAACGGAGTATTTTCTGCATGTATGTAATGGATTTTTTGACTCCAAGTAACGGTTGACTCTCTACTCCGGACAACGGCCAAGTTGTGTGCCCCAAAATGTAATGCCTTGTACAAAATTTACTTCTTGGGACGGCCAGTTAGCCACACCCAACTTATTGATCAAACCCAAAGGACATTAAAGTTAAAAGCAACAAGCTTCTTTTAAATGGATCTGTCTATGGATCAGTCCAGGGCTCCTCTTTTTCACTCAATGTCCAGAATTCAATTCAAGTTTCCTCTGATTCACATGTTGACGTGGATCCAGTAGATAGCACACGCTGTGGTCCAAGGAGAGAGAGTGAACAAAGGCGCCAGTTATGGCCTGGAAGTGCCCTGTATCTACCGCGTGTTCGGCCCACCTGTTTATGTCTGCCGAATGAGAGAACTAGTTAAAGAGGGACATCTGTAATGAATGTAAAATTAGTTAGCATTCATTTAGTATTATGTCTTTTATTAAATTGAAAGGCACACAAGTCATAAATTAGTTAGGCGTGGCAAGCTAAAATTGAAAGGCTCGGCAAAATGGAGGCCCCCAGAGGAAATCAAAGACTTTCTCTCCTATAAGAGAATACTCTCAGAGTTTCTCTTTGAAGGGGTCATATAAGGTTTTATATACACCTTTGATTTGGTCAATTTACTTCAGTTGGATAGGATTACAGACACTTCAGTTGTTCTCAACAACTTCACAAGTAGAGGTCGAGGCCTTACATGAGAGGGGCTATATTTACCCATTCTCGTGCAATCTCTAACAGAAAGCTTAGAGATATCAGGCATGAGTGAAGATAATACTGATATCACTTGCTTTTGATCACTGTCTAACTTAACCTGATGTGAAGTGCCTTGAAGACATTCATCAATATCGTATATCACTAAGCTAAACTTACGTTCCCATATATTTACAAATTCTGCGCATCTTCACTTGCACATACAGTTTCTCTTCTCTTTACTGTCATTATGGAATCTCATTCCATTCCAGCTGACTGGAAGGTACACAAATTTTTTCCTCTCCACAAGAAAGGAAGTGTATCTGAAGTTAGCAGCTATAGGCCTATTTCTCTCCTAAACATTCTTCATAAAGTACTAGAATTAATAGTCTACTCTAAGATAATAGATTTTATATATCCAAAAATTTCAAAGACACAATTTGGTTTCATCAGAAATAGATCCACTCTTCAACAACTTCTATCATAGCTATACTTCAGTTTTCAATTCTGTGGAGTCAAAGCCACAGAAATTGTGTTTCTTGATTTTGCCAAAGCCTTTGATTCAGTCCTCCACAATGAACTTCTGTATAAACTTTGGCTAACTGGCATTACTGGTCCTCTTTGGTTACTTTTCAAAGATTACTAACAAAATAGAAAGCATTTTGTTGAGGTTGAAGGGTGTCAAATCAGGTTTACCTCAAGGTAGTGTACTTGGACCTCTGCTTTTTCTTATTTTTATGTTAACGACATACCATCTCTCTGCTCTTTTTCGTCTGTGTTTTTATTTGCTGATGATGCCAAACTTATTGCCTCTCTAAACTCTGCAAGTGAGAATTTAGCTCTTCAAAAGGATCTTGACAAAAACTTTCTTTAAATACTTCTAAATGTGCATACATGAACGTCTCCCTATCATCATCTACTAACAACAATTACACCATCGGTAATGATACAATTAAAACGGTGACTCAACAGAAAGATTTAGGTATTTTAATCTCTGATATATAGTTTATCTTGGTCTGTCCACATCAAAGAAATATGCAGCAAAGCTTATCGGTCTCTGTATTTAATTAGGCGAACAATTCCTTGCACATCACCCATTAACACTAAGAAGTCCCTCTATCTATCACTTGTAAGATCTCAGCTGACCTACTGTTCCCAGCTATGGTTTCCCAACAAAATACAAGACATTATCTTATTGGAAAGAGTTCAACGGCGTGCAACTAAATACATTTTAAATAATTATAATATTTCTTACAAATTAAGACTTCAATATTTTACCACTAATGTACTTACCTACAATTACTAGACTTATTATTTTTTGTTAAATGTCTTAAGAATCCCTCTGATTCATTTAATGTATATTTAATCACGTCACTTTTCATTCTGGGTCCACAAGATCTTCATCTAAATCCAAAAAACTCCGAAATAAGGTCAAACTCTCTACAAAGGCCAAAGGGTTCGTCCCCATGCATGGCTGTTGTTCGGAGGTTCGACTGTACAGGGCGTGAAGAGTGAAAATGATAATAAAAACAGCTATAAAAAAATATTTTACAGTAATATTGATGCTCTATTATAATATAGGAAATTAAAAACCAAAACTTCCCAGGAAAGAAAATGTTATTGAGTATTTAGCTAATATTAAAAACAACAAAAACTGACAGTCACGTACCATTTTTTATCATTATCATGCACATGAAGTTACTGAGCATCATCAGGTAATCAAACCATGAAATTTAATTGATCACTCTTTTTTAAGCTTGTATGCACAATCCCCAACTCCTGTTCCTATTTTGACTCAAATATTATCTAATTTGAATATATCATTTTATGATACACAACATTTTTTTAATTTCATTTGCCTTTGGCTCAACAGCTTACTTGTGAAATATTTCGCCATACCATAATCTGACTCATGTAATAAAATTATATATAAAAATATGTATATTAGCGTGTCAAATCTCAGGTTGCATGTTGAGCACAAAAAAAAATCATTCAGTCATTCTCTGCTGAAATAATTGTTATAGCAATTTTTCTCATTCTAACAGCCATTAAAACTTAATCCGACATTTCTACTTCTTGCCAAAGTCCTCTTCAGGGGTCAACAGGGGTTAAACTCTCGGTGGTGATATATTCAACATTAATGTAAACAGCAATCATTCCTAGTGGGTATGCTTACGTCTACTATATCCTGGAGGGTGATTTGCAGGCAGCATGGACAGCCAGCATCCTGGAAGCTCTAAAACCTATGTCTCTGTTAAACATGTTGTTGTCTGGTGTCATTATAATATGTGTAGAGCTTCCTCATGATCTTCAACTCACAATTCTTATTGGCTCTGTCTACAATTCTTACCTCTTCCCATTTAATGGGGTAATGCTGCTGTCAAGCATGTTCAGCAATGAGCATCCTGATATTCTTTCACTCTCTGCTCAAGCTTTCTAGTTGTTTCACCTGTGGGAATGGCTATTTATGAACTAGTGTAGGAGGGGTTCAGCACTGACATCTCCCACATGGAGAAGATTTACGACAAGCTCTTAGAGGTATGTTTTTGTGTCAAAAACATAGTTGTCAATTGTTGTTATTATTGTTTATGTGCAGAAACAAGTGACTATGTGTATTTTATGTCAAACATAATTGTTGGCTTGTGTCATTGTTGTTGGGCACTTCCAATAGTGCCTCTAGACCTGTTAGAATTTATTGGGCAGATGCAGGCCACCATTTTCAGTCAGTTATTCTTGCATTATTCTTGACGTCTGCAAGATTTAACAACTCTAACTGACTCTGTTTGTCCAACTAGTTGAATTCGAGTGCCTCAATTCCCCACACACCTATAATACTTTACCACAGCTATAGGGTATACTGTACACTATAAATGACTGGAAGGTTACTCTTTAGAGCCTACCCTAATGGTTTCATTGTCATATCCATTACTCTGAAGTACTTTGTGTAGGTGTTTCTCTTCTTCCTTCAAGTTTTCACTCAAATTAGTTACCCTCCTAGCTCTCTGATACAAGCATCTCACTATTCCACTCCTTACATGATTAGGATGATTAGACTTATCTCTGTGTGTAGGTTTTCTGTACACAATGGAAGTAAGCCTACCATCACTCTCTCTTCAATAAGCAATCCAAAAAAGGTAGCTCACTATCTTCCTCTAATTCCATGGTGAATTTAATAGAAGGTCTTACAGAGTTTAAATGGTCCAACAAATGTTATCACTTCCTTTCTCAACTATGCAAAAGGTGTCATCTACATATCTCTTCCATAATACAGGTTTGACTGGAGCTGAGTTTAAAGCTACTTACCAAACAATGGGGAGATATCATTTTTTATATGAACTTTGATAAATTGTAAGATTGTGATCCAGTGCAGGAAACAATAGGTCTGAGCCATATCACTCTGACAGATGTAATAATAAGTGGTTTATTCAACACTAGATATCTTCACTAATGTAGTTAGTATAGAGGACTGGTAACTCACAGAGTAAAGTTGGTTGTAGGGGCTACCCACACCCCAGCTGATAATTTAGGTAGGTAGCTGTAAAAACCAAGAAAATTGACAAGTTTAGCCAGTTGCTATAATTATAAGGGTAATGAGCTTGTGCTGTACAACCTAAAGACATCATTGTGAAGATATCTGAGGTGGAATAAATAAATTAATATATATATATATATATATAATATCACACATAATTTCCTATTATAGGACAGTAAATTTCCATTAGTTGTTAAAAACAATGGTACAAACATCCATTTAACACTCCTTGGAGAAACATAGTCTGGCACATCCTTCATCCTGAACATTCTAATGTTGTTTTCATTGAACATTTACATTATAGTTTTAGTTTTTCATTAGCAAAGACTACAATTTTAGTTTTAGTTTTGGTTTTTCCAATGTTCTAATTTCTAATTTCAATTTTCTAGTTTTAGTTTTTTGTTTTCAAATAACTTCCATTTCAGTATAGTTTTGGTTTTTTGCTAAGGGAGAGGGCTGGGCTAGATAGTCGAGCAACCGCAGACTGCTGTCCAACAGTTTGCTTTAGCCAAACAATTTACTCTGGTGCTATCAAGAAACAATTCGGTAAAGGGTTTTGCTTCCTGGGACTACACTGGTCATTCGTCTTTCAGTGATCTAGCTATACTTTTAGTTTTGACTACAAAATAAATTTAGTATTCATTTTTATTCATCAGCTCGATGACTTTTAGTTTTAGTTTTAGTCATTATCATCCTATGTGAAATTTAGTTCTGGTTAGTTTACTAAAATGGTTTAGGTGTAATTAGTTTTAGTTAACCAAAAACAACACTAGAAAATTCCAGCAGTGAACCATACATCAAGGATTCACTTTAGATTAGACTAACTACTATGACCAATTCATGCACATATTCAAGACAGGAGTTACAGCTTACTTGAAAGTAGTTGTTAGAAGCCCGTAGCTAACATTTTACTAGTAGCGTGTACATAATTTCTTCTCTCTCTTACTGTACATTAATTTGCAATTGAACCATGATATGGCATCTATCTTAGTTAATCTAGCAAAAATTGTTGATTTCTCTAGTTACTTTGGCTATTTTGTGTTCGCAAACGAAATATACTCTTCTTGATTTAAGCTGACTAGTTATATCCACTAAGCTTGAAATTCCTGAGTTGTGGTGGCTCAAAGGCTAGAACACCGCAAACCTCGACAACTGAGAAGCTTTCATATTTTTACTTTGGCTTTTCCATTGGCCCCATTGATCTATTCTATAGTAACATGATTATTGTGTTTAATGTTTGAATTGTAATACATTTTTAGATGAACCATGTCCTTCTGAAACTAAAGCATCAGGAGTTGAACTATCTGATCGAGACTTATTTGATGTCACTGAATACGTTTTTGAAGATAGGGATAAGTGGAAAGAAATAGGATCAGGTTTGGGCATACCTGTGGACAAGCTACTAGCAATTGAGACAGATAATAGAAAAGTTGCTGATTGCTTGTGAGAGATGCTGACTTATTGGTTACGGTAACCTCGGAGATCTCGGAGACCTACTCCTCCGCCATTTTTCCTTATCAGGTGATCTGCTTCTACTTCTCCAAGCCATTTTTCTTTCTCCTCTGAATGCGCGATATATTGGAAAGAAGGTAAGATTATACAGCTGAATAATTTGCAACGAGCAAGTGGACATTTATTATGAATTTTATTTTCTTGCTGGAATTTGACAAAGTGCTTCTTCTATACAGTCACCAGTGGTACCAACCCTCATATCAGAACATTATTAAGATAGAAATTGTCTGACTTAAACAGAAACTACAGTTCTTTGGCAAAATCTCTGAGTGGAAAACGAGTTAATCGTTCAGATTTGGCCAAAAAATTACCAGCATGATTACATTATTATCATGTACTTAGTATAACATACTGTGTATTGTATCAGTTAGATTAGTTCTTGTATATATTGATAGTGGTTGTAGGTCATCCGAGGTTATTTTTTGCTTTTTGTTGTATTTTATTCAGACATAGCTAGCTAATTGATGTTGTTGTTGTTTTTGTAGTTTTTTTTCCCTATTTCAGTATCCATATGCTGCCACATTATTGTGCTTCCATGAGTCATTCATTGACAATCTTCAAGTTTGTTTTCATAGCTATGATTAGCTAAACCTGCCTCTGGAATAGGTAGCTATTGGTAAGAGAATAAAACTAAAAAATGAAATAGTGTTTAGTTCACTTGATTTATATAGCAAGTGGATCTTGGGAGGAAAGGGTCTTGAGACACCAGCTTAATTTCTATGATACCAATCATTTTTTCTTGTGTAATGTTTAGCCTTTAATTCACTGAAATTATATGGAAAAGGGTAAACTTTGATTTGACATCCAGTGGTGCTAAGGCAAAATGAAGAAGTATAGCCATGGATTTAGAAACGAATCTAATGCAAGCAATTTGACAAAGGAGTCAACTGCTCAAGCATCAATCAATCCAACTTGTTATTTATCCAATGCAACACTAACCTAATAAATCAACCAAATTAAATTTAAAAAGTAGGATAAATTGATAGGACTTACTTTATTACTCTATCACTTATTATGGTAGTGTATTTAAAATTTTCATTGATTTAATCATTATGTAAAGACTTACATATTAGCTACAATTCATAAATAATTTGACCAATCAAAACAACTATTAGGATGTTTTCTATATTTTTTGTTTTAGATTTTTTATTTACTCCAATAAATGTAATTTATTTAATACACAAAATAACATATTCAGGTTGCAACATAATTCTGAGTAATAAAGTCACCAGAGCTATTAGTAAACTAGCATTGGATTGAATGTGTTTGGATAATGTGTCAATAAATATAACTTGGAACTGATACAAAGTAAAATTGTACAAAAAAAATTCTTATTACAAAGACAGAATGATTATTTTTAATTGCTCTCTCTCTCCCTCCATCATGATATCATATCCACACTACATAAAAGCAAAACATTATGTGTAAAATACAAATGTAACTCATAAATCATTAAATATACCTACCAGTACTGGTTGTCCAATTCCTCATTGATGAAGAACTTCACTCCCTTTGTGATAGTACATTTCGTTGTGGGTTGGACTCTGAACAAGAAGTCAAGTTTGGCTGTCACAAAAGAGCTTGTCTTTTTTCATGACCAATATACTCCACTCCAAATATTGGTTAAGTCCAACAGATAATACACTGGGTGGTATGTCTTGACTTAAAAATGACTGACTTTCACCTTTATCCAAATTTCATTACCCTATAAAGTGGTAACATAGGTTGTTGTTAGCCAGCGACTGCTGACTGCAGGTTGTGATAGACGTGGTACTTTCGGCAAGTCGATGGCAGGTGAGGTCTTGGGTCTCCGGAGAGGTAGGCCAAGTTGGAACTATTACCGCTGGTGCCAGTTGTGTTCAAAGTAGAATCGCTGCAACCAGAATCTTTGTGAAAATAGTTACCCAAATCCCTACTCAGATTTGAATAAACATTTCTAATTAAAGGGAATGGGGATTATGACATAGAACGGAAAAGCACAAAGACCGATAACTGACAGCTGGATGGTGAGGAAGTACCAAAAGTATGGAGAGAGAGAGAGAGAGTTGGGCCAAACTAGTGTAAAGTGGGCACGTGTAGGAAGTGAAAAAAGGGGTGGGGTGGGTAACATGATAAGATGATGAATAGTGTCAATCACAGGTCCTGATTGGTTCAGTCTGCTAGTTTGTAGGCTGAACCAGGAAAGGTAGAGGAGGAGGGGGGCCTCCAGCCATAATATTTTGTCACAATCTCAAAATGTGATTAATACTGCAGCATAAAATTTTCATAATAATTGGCTGGTGTGCAATTCATCTTTTGTCCCTCTTCATTGTCTTTTTCTCTTTCCTGCCTCTCTTCATGCCACTTCTCTTTCTTTTTTTTGTCAATTTTATATATTAAACTAGGTTTGTTTGTTTGTTGTTGTTGTTTTTTTGGTTCTAAACTAGAGAATTAGCTAAAAAGGAAACTACCAGTAGCTACCGTCAAGTATTACCTACTATCAGTTTTTAGCAAGCCAACCACAGTTCTTATGATGCCTCTAAACAATGTAGCCCCACCCATAATTTTTTGGCACAACTTAAAAATGTGACTACTCACATGAGCATTATAGCAAACCACAACACATGTCCTCTTGGAGTTCACCCATACCTAACATCTTCCTACACCACTATGGCTGATGAAGTTATCTCGGAGCATACATACGTACCGGTTCTCCGCCCCCACCCTGACTACCACCCAAGGATAGGATTTTTTTACTAGAACCGGAACAAAGAGACTTCCAGATCGGAAGTTAAGGAATTAGTCAATCACACACGACATGTGCTCCCTCCCTCTCTCTCCTTTCACATGCATGAATGTGCGTGCAACAACAGCTAGACTCCTGCTCATTAAGCCATGTGAATTATAGTAATTGCCCATGTGAAACTACAGCAAGTAGCTTGTAGCCTAGTATCTTATCCAAGTTTTATCCAACTGCTGTGGGTTATTAGCGTGTGTAAAGGTTTGTGTGTTATTGCTATCATGAATTGTGTGTTTTATTTACGCATCAATGTTCTCACAGTGATTTGGTAATCATTCTTGGAAATACACATGTTGTATCTTTTTTACTTTCCTGTTATTTTTTAGACTCCATCTTGGCTAATTTAGCATCTTCTCTAAGTTTATCCAGTTCCTCACGTCTCAATGCTGCTTCCTCCTGTCTGTAAGCTTCATTCTTTGCCTCCTGTCTGTAAGCTTCATTCTTTGCCTCCTGTCTGTAAGCTTCATTCTTTGCCTTCAAGACTACACTTTCAAAATTGTACACAGAATTGGGAGTAAAAACCGAACGCTGATGGCCTGTCATGCCAGGCTTGTCCCTCGGTTCCTGGAGTCTTCATCTCAGGAAGGGGGAGGTGTCAAGTCCCAATGAACTTTCACATAACTAGCTGCAGTCACTATGACTGTTGCATGTTTTGTAATGTGTGCTCTTAGCAACTAGTGTCTGTTGTGTGTTCATTTGTGTTGTGTATTGGTTACGTGTCTCCGTTATTTTTATGACACATTTTCTATTAGTAAGGGAATATTATGAGATATTTGGCAAATCTGGGAATAAATTTCTTACCAATAAATTTTTGCGCCATTGTGTTTGCAAAGGTATTAGCTAATGCTCATAAAAAGATTTAATCGCAACTCAAAAAGGAAAACCCGTGGCAGCGCCATAAGTTCGGCTACCCATGACCATATATGGGAAAAACTGAATTTACTGTACATCACGTAATTCAAGGGGCTAAACCTCACAATTCTATGTACATTGCAATGCCAAATGGTCTATTTGAGTTTCCTTGCTAACAGGCCACACCCACTCATTAAATAACGCGTTAATTTTAGATGCTAATTATACAATCCTAAAAATGCTTTGTCATCCTAGGCCTGCATATTCCTGCATATTCTTGCACTACTTTTGGAGGCCTGCATATTCTTGCTTACTTTTGGAGGCTTAATTTCTTTTGAGCTGACAAAATCTTGCTTTACTTGTGGATGCCTGAAAATTCTTGCTTTAGTTTTGAGCCTACAAAGTCTAGCTGCTAGCTATGGATGTAGATGGACCTTTGCCCAACTGCTGCATCTGTGATGGCCCAGAGACACCACTTCAGAAGCTGGTATCGGCTACTCCTAGAGGCTATCCTGTCCTGTTAGGATATGCAGAAGCTGCAGGGGATGTCACTGTTGTTGAGCGAATGAAGGAAGCATGTAAGGTGGAAAAGTTGACGTATCACAAAGAGTGTCGGCGTGATTTGTACAACAAGTCAGTCAAGGTCATCAGGAAGTCAACTCGTAAGTGAAACAACACATATTACTAGTTCGTTCGTGGCGATCACATTCATCATGCATAGATGCAGCAACAGCAGAGAGAGAGTCAGTGCAGTTGAAGAGGCGACGCATCTCATCTGCATCCACTTCATGTAGTTCAAAACTGTTGTACAAGAATAAGTGCATCCTTTGCAATCAGCTTGTTCGTCTCCTTCCAAAGGATCCAGGTGAGATCAGATCAACTATAAACCTGTTCATAAATCATAATCTGTACACAGAGAGGGCCAGAAAGCAATACCGAGTTCCTGACAATCTGACTGCAGATGGATTGAAGAAAAGCCTTCTCAAGATTGCAAGGGCTCGCAACGATGATTGGGGAATGGAAGTTGCTGGCCGTTTGGAGGGGATCAATGATCTAGTGGCCGAAGAGACCCTTTATCATCTGCGTTGCCGAGCAAATTTTGAGTCAAGTGGTCACCATTCCAAAACTAAACGAACAGATGTAAGTGATCTAATGAGTTTTCCAAATTCTTGTTGTTGATGTCAGTTTGTAATCCTCAGGTAGGAAGGAAAGTTATTGAAATACGAGAAGCTGTTTTCTGTGAACTCTGTGAATGGCTGGACACACAACTTGAATGATGAGACAGATTCTGAGGTTGATGTCGCACTTGAAGACCCATCTGTCACTGCTGCAGCCATCGAAAGTGAATCGCAAAGCATGGAGCTGGAGGTCAGGGCTTCGGTCAGTGATACAAGCTCTGAGAGTGCCATCACTCAGTTTATTGGAGACAATATAGACTTGAACATTCTTTCCATCTGTGGTAACACTCCCTTCCATTCTATGGGTTCGATCAAAGTCACCTCTCCAGCACCACCTTTAACAGAGGATCCAAGTTTCAGCAGAGTTAGGCTGAAACCAAACGACAAGGCAATGATTCTCCAGGCTGCAGAAGTCAGGATAGTTCCATTTACTGTCAAGAGTGACCAGGGAATGACCAACATCACTTTTCTTCCGATTGACCAGCTTTCCTCCTCCATCACACAAGGGAAGCCATCACTCTGTCCAGGAGATGTGCTGTGGGCAGCAGGGTGGGTGATCAAGGCCCATGATTCCGAGTTTCAGCATGCCAACTGGAACGGGTGGATGAAGAGGATCCATGCGAAGGACACAAAGCAACCCACCCAAATCGACTTCCTTCCGGTGATAGGTGGTGACCCTAATGACCATCGTACCATCTTTACCACCCTGAAGGAATCTGTACGGCTTTCAAAGGGCAACATTGCCATAGTAACCTTCGATCTTCCCATCTGGCTCAAGGCTGTACATATCATAGAGCAGGAAAATCTTCCAATCATTCCAAGGTGAGGAACTGGTTGGTTTATAATGGCACTATACTATAATAGTTTTATTTTTTCTCTTCGTAGATTGGGCGGGTTTCACTTGCTAAAGTCCTATCTTGGGTCCTTGGGAAACATCATGGATGATTCAGGACTACTGGAGTTGATACAGCTCATCTATCCAGGGAGTACAACTGCCCACCATATCCTGAGCGGAGGGTGTTTTGACAAAGCAATTCGTGCTCACCTCCTGATAGATGCAGCTATATATCAACATGTTATGAAGAACATCTTTACTGATAAGGAGCTTGGTGAAATGAGGCTTCTGCTCAATCTGGTAGCTGATAAGAAGATGGGATCCCAACACACAGCTCCAATAGTTGCCGTGTTTGAAAAGAAGTTTGAAGACACCTTCAAGAGACTTGCGGAGGGAGGAAGAACACCGGCACTCTGGGTACAGTACCACTACATGGTTGATGTAATCAAGAACTTCATCAGGTTTGAACGACTTGCAGACCATGGTGGGCATCTTTCTTGCATTGTGACTACCATGCTGGACACTTTTGCAGCTGCAGGGCATCATCAGTATGCCAAGGGTGCACGGCTGTACTGTCAGTTGATGAAGAAACTTGAATTGTTGCCGGGATACAAGGAGATCTTTGAACAATTCGAAGTCCATGGGAATCACGTTGTTCGCTACTCTCGCCATGACTGGTCTGGCACCTGGTGTGACATCTGCATTGAGATGACACTGATGAAGGCAGCCAAGTCTGAAGGTGGGTTGAGCAGAGGTAGGATGAGGAACAGTGACTCCAGCCACAAGTGCTGGGTGCAGACTCTAAGCCATTTTGCTTATGTCAACCAGCGCATGGAGGAAGGTGTCAAGAAACATTGTCCACTCCACAGAGAGCTTGCTAAAACCCGGATGAAGCGAGATGCTGAAGCGATTGCACTTGTTCTCAAATGGCTTGATGAAACCAACCCCTTTGACCATGATCGTGACAAGAGTTTGCTCGTATCATTCTCCACAGGATTCACAAGCACTACAGGTGATGGGGTGAATGCTGAGAGAGCTGCTGCTGTAGGAAGGGACATGCAGAAGAAGCTGGATGGACAGTCAGTGACAACAACCATGGAAGTCAAGTTCAAGCTACAAGCCCTATCTTCGCTAAGAAAGATCCCCAAGGTCAATGAGAAGAAGATTCTACTAGACTCGCTCAAGTTTTTCAACCGACTGATTCTACTAGCCCAACGGGATATTACAGTGGAGAATGCATTGCAGTATGAACTGACTCCCATACCTCTTTCTTTATTCAGCAATAAGGATCAGAAGATGAACAAGGCAAACAAGGCAGCATTTTCCAAGAGTAGATTGAAGGGGTTGACGGACACAGTTGACCGCACTGACCAAGCGTGCCACAGTCTAGTGGTGGATGGTGGATGGCTTCTCTACATGGTGAAGTGGGAAGCAGGTCAGACTTGGCAAGAGATCGCTGATAGGTACCTGAGGTATGTCAAGTGTCTCGGTAAGGAATCTCGGAGAATCACAGTGGTGTTCGATGGCTACAACAGCTCGCCAAAAGACCATGACCACATCCGGCGTACTAAGAATTCGTGCTGTGATATGCAGATTCGCCCAGATATGATAGCTCCGACAACAAGGGCGAAATTCTTAGACAACACCCATAACAAGAGTGAACTTATCCAACTCCTTTCTTTAACCTTCCAGAGATGTCAGATCACTGTAGAGCTGGGTGATAATGATGCTGACACCTTGATTGTGCGGGCTGCATTGGCTGCCGCTATTGATGGCTCTGTTGAGGTAAGTCTATAGTTCTCTATAGATTATACTGCTTCATGTACAATTTGTTGTTTTCAGGTACGAGCAGAAGATACTGATGTGCTAATAATGCTCATACACCACTGTGGTATCACAAACCATCCACTCTTCTTCACTGCATCTGAGGGTTCTTATGATATCAGGAGCATCCGAGAAGCTCTTTCTGAAAAACAGAGACGTTACTTGCTTCTTTGTCACGCATTCACTGGCTGTGATACGGTTTCTGCCATTAGTGGCCATGGGAAAACATCCTTGTTTGACAAGTTTTGTGCAGGGGAGATTAACGAACATCTGGATGTCTTCCTTGATCTTAGGGCTACTAGGGATGCTGTGATCAGAAGTGGTATTGCAATTTTCCAGTACATATACCATGCACCAGGTACCACTTTAGGTGCAATCCGGTACAGCATGTTCTCTCGGAAGGCAGCTTCTGGGATAATCAAGCCTGAAACTCTACCTCCAACAGATGGTGCTGCTACACAGCATTCTCTTCGTGCCTACCTGCAAACACGGGATTGGATGCTGCTACAAAGCATGTCTTTGGACCCCACAAACTATGGATGGGCGATAGGGGCTCATGGTTTTGAGCCAATACCAATGCTTGAGCCTATGGCCCCTGAGGAACTGCTCAAGTTCACGAGCTGTAACTGCAAGGGAGATTGCAGCAACCGAAGGTGCAGCTGCAAGAAAAATGATGTCAAGTGCATTGCAGCATGTGGAAACTGCAAAGGCATCACATGCAAGAATTATATTGATGACATACACCCTGAGGACGAGTCTGAAGAATTGGACATGGACTACTGCTATAATTAGTTTTTAATGAGTGGGTGTGGCCTGTTAGCAAGGAAACTCAAATAGACCAGCAATGTACATAGAATTGTGAGGTTTAGCCCCTTGAATTACGTGATGTACAGTAAATTCAGTTTTTCCCATATATGGTCATGGGTAGCCGAACTTATGGCGCTGCCACGGGTTTTCCTTTTTGAGTTGCGATTAAATCTTTTTATGAGCATTAGCTAATACCTTTGCAAACACAATGGCGCAAAAATTTATTGGTAAGAAATTTATTCCCAGAATTTATTAATATTCCCTTACTAATAGTAGCCAAAGTTGTTTAGTTTAGACTGAGCAATGGCTGACTAATATGGGCTGCAATTATACATATCAACTACTTAGACTAAAATCAAATGAAGATAAATCATACTTGATGCTCTGTATAGGAGGAGCACGCCCTTTTCAAAATGGACCCATGAATTGTTTGCTAATATTCTGTAATTAGGACTTGTCTCAACATCTCCCGCATGAGAAGTTGGAATGCTTCGGGTGAAAGCTTCACACCCCAGACAACATCTAACACCATGCTCCGAAAGCTGTTCATTGGCAACCATCAAATGGTACAATTGGTGTATGACGTGTTGAAAACTTGTCCGTTAGCTTCCACATGTCAATTTTGTGTCAACCTTAATTACCAACACTTTACCGGATTTCAATGGTTTGTCAAAGGACAAGTTTGATTGTTGAGTCCCCCTTAAGGGGAGATTAGCACATGCTCCAATGACATTTTGTTATTATTGGGTCCATGGAAACAAAGTTTGCTGGCATACATACATTAATTACAGTCAGACCAACACACACATACATGATGCACACTGTACACACAAATATACACCAGTTGCCCTGTTCAGGAAGGATATCACAGCCCTTAGTAAAAATTGGGACTTCCGGGTGCCCATACCACTTGCTGTGAGGAAAGGTCTGTTCTCCGGCGAGTTCCTAGCCCGGCTCCAGGAGCTTTGCTTGCACCGCTCACAGTGCCTGCTTAGTGTACAAGCATCATGGCTCTGCCAGGTGGGCGTGACCGCCTAGCGACAGCTAGAGAAATTGCAATTGCATGTATGTGTGTGTGTATGTATGTGTATGTGGCTTGATAATGAAAATGGTGGGAATACCAAGAAACGATACTAGTTTTCTGTGAAATCGCCTCAGCAAGTAAGAGGTATGTATGTACATGCAAACGTATGAAGCTTAATATTTGAGGATCTAGTGTATGTAAGAATGTTTCAACAAACAAAAGCCAACGAGACCAGCTAGTTAGTTTATTCATCATTGTGAAAGTAAGACAGCAGTTGAAGATGTAGCCATTTGGCTGTGTTATGATTTCAATGGTACAGATTAATACTTGCAGTCTTGTCACACCATTTCTTTTAGAGTCACTTAGGTCATAACACAACTACCAAACAGGCATTCTGTTCAAGCTTTCAGTTTGTATAAGCGTGAACAGCAGATGGAGAAATTGCTAGTCTAGAACTTGACGAGAGAGAGAGAGCATTCTCAGTTCACACACACATTGGCCAGCCATAACTCGTACATACGTGCATCCATCATAAGGTATCAGTTGGGCAGTAGCTGGTGTGAGTGTATGCATTGATTCCTCTCTAAACTAAAACACTGTGCTTGGTGTTGATGTGTTAATGTTTATTACATTAACTAGTGGTGTGCTTGAGCACAAATGGCGAGCGAGCCTTAAACTACACTATTGTTAAATGAACAACTAACACTCAAGCTACTAAAATAAAGTTGAGTTTTTAAATTAAGTATATGCGGTAAAGGGGTTTCAATTCCATAGTAACTGCTCCCCGCAACTGTTTGAATTGAAAAAGAAGCAACAAAATCAAGTCACGTTATTTAAAATTTTCTTTGTGATATTCTTAATAGTAATTGTAACGCACAATACTTTCACACAACTGAACATACCTACGCAAGACTTACCTTCATAGTTCGTCTAGTGGACAATGAATTTTCAAGTAGATACTGTTGAGTAGGGCTTATAACTGTGACAAATAGCGTATTAACTTACCACCGCCACTAACTCGAATAGAAATGGAGCTCCCATAAGTTTTTGCGTTTTAACTGCACCCGCAAAACAATTCAAAGCCGTAAACAATTCAATTTCTAAGGTGATACGGGTAATGGTCGCTAAACCAGAGGATTCTGTTTAGTGAAGTTTGGGACGGGGTCGAACGCCGAGCGAACACAAAAATATGGAGGGTCAAAGTACAAAATGACATACATACATCCAAACATATATACAAGTAAACAAACAAACATCCCCGATCTTCAATTGTGTTACCCCTGTAAGTGTCTGCCTATGTAATGGCTATGTCCTTAACTCAGGGCCTGAGGTCCTGAGGTCAAGCCCACAACTCTTAGGCAAATTTTCCATCTGGTTATCCACATGCCTCCCACCAGCCCCACCAGTCTAATCACTTATAACTACATGGAAACTATGCACGTCACACACATGCACATACCACACACACACACACACACACACACACACACACAAGCAAGTTCTATTGGCACTGCTAGAGGCGGCCACGCGCACCTGACAGAGCCAGGATGCCTATGTGCACTAAGCAGGCACTGTGAGCCATGCAAGCAAAGTTTCTGGAGCCAGGCTAGGGACTTCCAAGAGAACAGGCCTTTCCTCACAGCAAGTGATGTGGGCACCAGAAGTCCCCCAGTGGGGGTTTGACCAGGGGACCTCAGGCCCAGAGCCAAGGTCACAACCAGCAGATTGTATATGACATTGTGGACTTCAAAGTGGATGAGAAGGAGGAAAAAGTTTAGGGAGATGTGGTAGATAACTTAATGTTAGATAAAATCTACATGTACTTCCAAACTGTACATAGCTGGTGGCAGAAGGGAAATTCCCTGTTAAATATGCTATTTGCCAAAGTTACAAGCCCTAGCAACACTATTTACTTGAAAATTCATTGCCCACTGGCCTAATAACGAAGGTAAATGTTTAAATAACTTGACTTGTTGTTTTTTTTTGTTGCTTTTTTCGATTCAAACAATTGCGGGGAGTGGTTACTATGACATTGAATTCTTTTACCGAATTTATACATATTTTTAAAATTCGACTTTCTTTAGTAGCTTGAGTATTAGAAGTTAAAGTCAATTTTTTAACAAAAGTATAGTTTTAGGCTCACTCACCGTTTGTGCTCAACCACATCACCAGTACATGTATGGTCATAGTGGTGATGATATGATAGAATTAGAGACATATTGCTAGGGGAGAGGGTGAAAACTATCCATAATCAAATTTAATTATTTTTTTAATACAATGGGCGCGTGCACACACACACACACACACACACACACACACACACACACACACACACACACACACACACACACACACACACACACACACACACACACACATGCTAACAGTTAGTAATATTTCTCAACCATTAATTTTTGACAGCTGCAAAGCTCTGGACTTCTACTCCTTCAGTACACACCATACATTTGGTGACCAAATAACTTCAGGTTGTAGGCTTTATTTCATGATATTAATATCTAGAATAAGAATGTGTGTGCATGTATGTGTGCATGTATGTACATGTGCGCATATATGTGTGTGTGTATGTGTGTGTGTACATGTGTGCATATGCATGTGTGTATGCGTGTGTGTATGCATGTGTGTATGCGTGTGTGTATAATTGAATGTTCCTCTTGGCAGAGGAAAGACTAAACAAGGGTTGAAAAAGTACAGAACAAGTATTTACAGGCAAACCTAATGGCCATGGTCAGGGGGTTGGGTAGATACCAGAGCAGCCTAAAACGGAAGACATATTGAAGATGCTGGGTGGCCAGTCAGTGGACATTTCTAACTAGGCAGACTAGTTGGAATACGTCATGCACTATTATACTGGGACATGTGTGCTTATACCAGGACAGATTACGTGGGGCATTGGTCTGGTACCGGTTCCTAGTTTGGCATGCACTTATATATGTGGTGATATTTAACATAATCAGCTTGTTTTGTTCACTGGATTTAGACATATGTACATAATACTTCAAAGTTGAAAGGAATGCAACCTTTGTTGTTGCTATAGCAATCTAATATAGCTCCCGTGTTAGTCTGAATAATGAGAGGTTGATGTCTACACACAGTCACAGCACAGCTATGACTCCATAGCTAGGTAATGATCCAGTGAGATACATACATACATATATATATTTTCAGAATTGAGTGTCATATTCTGGTATTAACAATCTCAGTTTTTAATGCTAAGACCACGTGCTAATTCCAATAAGAGGGAAGTACAACATGGAATTATAAAGCTTTATCAGTGGTTAAAGGAAGGTAGTTTTGTGTACTACACTTTTTTTTACTAGCCCCATTATCTAGCTTAGTTTTATCCATAAAAGGTTTAGTAAAATTATTTTAGCTATTTTGTGACTTCTATAATTAAGTTAATGTCAAGTAAATAAGTTAATGGTCTGAAACCACAACCCTAGTGGATGAGGATAAGGAAGTGGTCAGAGATTGGAATCAGGTTTTAAAACATGCATGACTTGTGTCTGTTTATTTGGGACTGCCTTTTGTGGGGTATTTAAATTCCTTTCATCTCATTGAGGGTACTCTAAGTTATGTTTCATGTTTGTGATTTGAGTGTAGCTATGACTCTAGTATAAACTTAAAAGCAAAATAATCATGTGACGTGTTATACTTTACGTATTTCATGGATGCTACACGCACACACACACACACACATTTGAATGTGGTTTGTAGCAGTGCATTTATTTTCTAGGTAGTCCTAGTTTAGTGGGTGGAGCTAAGAAGTCTTCATGTGCGAATAATGAAGTATGTGATATTTTAAGTTTGGGGATTTTACAGACATGGCACCGTGTGCAAATATTTCTGGATGTGGTGTGTGTGTGTGTATGTATGTGTGTGTGCCTCAGCAGTTATGTGTGTGAGACCGAGTGATTGTGGGAACTCCTGTTGATAATAGCTCATTGGTTCTGCTTAAAAGGAATCATGTAATTCAGTCCATCTGCTATCTATTTTTTTTGTTCTAGGTTTCTGGCGGTAATGTCTGTAGGTCACAAACATTCAATAATATCCAGCAGACTAGCACATGAGGACAGGAATCTTGAAACTAAAGTCACAAAACCTGCGGCTACATTCATGAGCTGAATTGTCGAGTGGACATTTTGTCGCAGTAAATCTGACGTTGCGATATGCCAGAGGGAAAGATGAGTGCTTTGCATTGATCTAACTTGTGAGGCCATAACTGATACAGGAGGAAGGATGAGGAAGACATTCGAAGAGACTTGTCGGAGAGATAGGAGAGCATTGGGTCACCGTGCCACACATCCTTGTTATAGTGTTTGCTTTACAGAGCTGTAGAATGATAATCATATTTAAAGCGTTTGATCATGTTCATTCTGTAAACCTGCAGGTGGATGTCAGGGACAACACTGCATCAGACTAAACAAGATGACCTGAAGCCCTAAGCAAAATCTTCAACAAACCTCAGAACTTGCACTGAAGCCTTACCACTGAAGTTTTATAATTAAACTCACTCCTGTCAGCTACGCCACATGCTAGATACAACTGCATAGTCTCATCACTCGTGCTTCACTCCATATGTTTGTATTCTCACGTATCATCTCCTCCATCATCTCAACTCAATGCTGAACTCTTTTATGCAGTCTCTTGTCTCCCACTAACCATTACCCACCGCAGGTTTTGTGGCTTTAGTTTCAAGATTCCTGTCCTCATGTATGAGCTAATCTGCTGGACATTATTGAATGTTTGTGACCTACAGACATTACCGCCAGAAACCTTGAACAAAAAAAAAAAGGTGTGACATTTGATCTGTGTGTGTACTTTTGCGCACATGCTAATGTGTACGTGTGTGTGTGTGTTGTACATAAGTATATATATATATGTGATAGGCTCTGCAAAAACCAGGAATTTTGGCAAAAGTGTCAAAGCTGTAAAACAGTAAAAATACTGACTGTGGTCAAATTTGCTGAATTTTTGAATTTTTCACTTAGTTTTAAGTACAGTAATTGTTCTATCATTATGCCAAATTTCAAAGCTTAAAAGTTTGTATCACATCAAGTGCACTATTGAAAGAAAATTCTTTTTTTTTAAACATTTTATTTCTTCTCAGTTTATACGGAAATTAGCAATACATAAAGCGTGGGATGTGTGGTAATCCCGTGGGAACAATAGCAAAGTTTTCAGGGTTTTCTGGTGACTCTAGAGGTTGGTTATTACAAATAATGGAGGAACCCTTGGTTAATTACTCACTATTGTTCAAGTAATTCTTAGTAAGGGGCACACCAGAAACCCACTCCATTTTTACTCACATGTGAATGTCCATAGTAAAAATCCTGTGTACACCATGTTATATGGTTCAAGTTCAATGAGTAATTTTCAATAGGTATCAGGATTTTCAATATTTTAAGCAAATTCCTGGATTTTGCAGAGCCTGTCACATTTATGTAAGTGTGTCTTTCTATTATATATATACATATATACACACTAATCCAGTAATATTTTCTGGTTATTTGATTATAGTGAGGAATTCAAGAGACATTTTTAAGCACATCAAACGAGTTCTACTCCTGATTGCTTATTGTCTTAAAATTCTTACAGACAACTGGTGGAATCTCCTGCAACTTAATCATTTTCTAATTCGACACGAGACGCGTACTGTAGAAGACTTGAATTAATGTGTGCGTGTGTGTTTCCTGGCTATTGTAGTATTCATAGAATAAAAGATGTTTTTTATTTGCTATGTACAGCATGCACTCATCACATGATCAATTTCGAGAATATAAATAATTATATACATTATATATAAATATATGTGACCGTCTACGGGAAAACCGGGCACAACGCGGCGTGCGTAAATATCGAGAAAAGATCGCACATTATCATTCTACACTATTGAAAGAAAATTCTTTTTTTTTAAACATTTTATTTCTTCTCAGTTTATACGGAAATTAGCAATACATAAAGCGTGGGATGTGTGGGAATCCCGTGTGAACAATAGCAAAGTTTTCAGGGTTTTCTGGTGACTCGCAAGGTTGGTTCTAAAATAATGGAACCCTTGGTTAATTTCACTACAAGTGATTCTTACTACAATAGCAAAGTTTTCAGGGTTTTCTGGTGACTCTAGAGGTTGGTTATTACAAATAATGGAGGAACCCTTGGTTAATTACTCACTATTGTTCAAGTAATTCTTAGTAAGGGGCACACCAGAAACCCACTCCATTTTTACTCACATTTGAATGTCCATAGTAAAAATTCTGTGTACACCATGTTATATTAAGCAAATTCCTGGATTTTGCAGAGCCTGTCACATTTATGTAAGTGTGTCTTTCTATTATATATACATATATACACACTAATCCAGTAATATTTTCTGGTTATTTGATTATAGTGAGGAATTCAAGAGACATTTTTAAGCACATCAAACGAGTTCTACTCCTGTACAATATGATTTCTTATTGTCTTAAAATTGGTTGCATTAATGTACATCTTACAGACAACTGGTGGAATCTCCGGCAACTTAATCATTTTCTAATTCGACACGAGACGCGTACTGTAGAAGACTTGAATTGATGTGTGCGTGTGTGTTTCCTGGCTATTGTAGTATTTATAGAATAAAAGATGTTTTTTATTTGCTATGTACAGCATGCACTCATCACATGATCAATTTCGAGAATATATATAATTATATACATTATATATAAATATATGTGACCGTCTACGGGAAAACCGGGCACAACGCGGCGTGCGTAAATATCGAGCGATCGATTTCTTAAAAATGTATTGTTTCAAGCCTACGGAAGGGAACGGTTAGGTCTAATTATAGCGGGAACGACTTAAGCTACGACGATAAAACTTGGAGAGCTCAATATCTGGACGCCGACAACTGCGTAAGTGCAAAAAAAAATTTTTCGAAGGGTGACGCGTTGTGCCTGGTTTTCCTGTAGACGGTCACATATTATTGTTTGATTTTGGATGTTGAGAGCAAGCAATCAAGTGATAGTCTTTCCCTCACTCAAGTAGCATTCAATATTAGGTGTGTGTGTGTGTGTGTGTGTGTATGTGTATGTGTGTGTGTGTGTGTGTATGTGTGTGTGTGTATGTGTGTGTGTGTGTGTGTGATAAAGGTTGGCACTGATAAGGCTAACACTTTACTCAAGACGAAGATTTACATTGATTAAAAACACAACAAACAATCAACAAACAACATCGAAATGAATGCAATTACATCTAATTTTTTAGTAAGAGCAGCATTGTCCATGACATAGCTAATGCATGTCTTTTGTCAGCACACGTCTCCTTTGTGGCTGATTTTCATTGGTCATGTGACCTGATATCTAAGTGCAGTGTGGGGCACCTGAAGTAACACCTGGACCATTGCTGCTTCATATGAGAAAAGGCCTTGAATTTGCACCCCAGCAAATGCCAGGTCCCCAATCACAGCTGGGTGGACTGGTGAGGTCAGATGGAAAACTAGAGCTGAGTGGGGGTTTGACCAGGGGACCTCAAGCCCTGTGCCAAGGACACAACCAGATTGTACATGACATTGTGGAATTCAAAGTGGATGAGAAGGAGGAAGAGGTTAAGGGAGATGTGGTAGATAACTGGATGTTAGATAAAATCTGCATGTACTTCCAAACTAGCTGGTGGCAGAAGGGAAACTCCCTGTTAAGTTAATATGCTATTTGCCAAAGTTTACAAGCCCTATGCAACACTATTTACTTGAAAATTCATTGCCCACTGGACTAATAACGAAGGTAAGTCTTGTGTAGGTATGTTCAGTTGTGTGAAAGTATTGTGTGTTACAAATAAGAATATCACAAAAGAAAATGTTTAAATAACTTGACTTGTTTTGTTTTTTTGTAGCTTTTTTCGATTCAAACAATTGCAGGGAGTGGTTACTATGTCATTGAATCATTTTACCGAATTTATACATATTTTAAAATTCGACTTTCTTTAGTAGCTTGAGTGTTAGAAGTTAAAGTCAATTGTTTAACAATAGTATAGTTTTAGGCTTGCTCACCATTTGTGCTCAACCACATCACCAGTACATGTATATTCTATTCTTGCTGGTGCATTTTATATTAAAAAATAATAATTAAATTTGATTATGGATAGTTGTCCACCTTCTCCCCAAGCAAAATGTCTCTAATTCTATCATATCATCACCACTATGACTAGCACACTCACAATGGGCACGTGCACACACACACACACACACACACACACAAAATGCAAAAAATGTAAATTCTCTTGCTGCCGCTAGAGGGTCATGCCCACCTGGCAGAGCCAGGATGCCTGTGCACTAAGTAGGCACTGTGAGCCGTGCAAGCAAAGCTCCTGGAGCCGGGCTAGGAACTCGCAGGAGAACAAACCATTCCTCACAGCAAGTGGTGTGGGCACCCGAAGTCCCACCTGGACCATTGCTGTTTCATGAGAGAAGGCCTTGAATTTGCACCCCAGCAAATGCCAGGTACCCAATCACAGCTGGTGGACTGGTGGGGCTGGTGGGAGGTAGATGGAAATCAGATGGAAAAATTGCCTGAGTTGGGCTTGAACTGAGGACCTAGGGCCCTGAGCCCACTACACCACACAGCCACACACACACACACACACACACTGTTGCTGCATCCACAGAAGTGGTGAAAACAAAGTATGTCTGGAGTTAAGAAAGAAACCAGCTGTGTATCATATAAGCTGAATTCCCACAACTCAACAGGAATCCAGTGACATTTACATACCTACCCCACAATTGGATTCTACTGTCAGCAATCCCCTATCAGATATTCATAACTACAACATTAACAATTTGACCAAGTTTGATTATCTACTACACAAACAATGGGAATCATTTAACATTTTGTAGTCATAGTGATGTTTATGTCAGCTCACAAATTCAAAAAATTAACTACACGTTTGGTACACAAGACTGCAAGCATGACAAAACATCCCACAATGAGTTAATTCGCATCACACTAGGAAGACTTCGGTCTTGCTGCAGGTTGAAACTCAATTTCCTCGGATGGGATAATGCAATGCCATATATTACATTCCCAATGAAGCATGCAATAGGTACGTATGTGCTGCATACACAAGTAAGTGCTCCACACCGTATGCTCACCTTACTGCCGTGAGTTGTGCTCCTTCATTTTTCTTGCAGATTAGTCTAGAACACAAAAAACAAAAATCAAATGTTATCATTATGTACATACAGGGATGGCTACTGACTATTGTAATGTTAATTATGTTTACGACAAGCCTAGAACAGAACATGAAATTTAAGTAGGCCAATTACAGTTGGTATTCTATTTGAAGTGCACTTCCATGATTGACACCACCAGTTCTTGAAAGTGAAAGTACATTTGCTATTCTGTTAGATACTATAACTTCAATGTCATGCCTGCACAACAGCATTTAGGTCCACCTGCATCTGTAGCTGCTACAGGTCTAATAAACGGAATGGTGCAAGTAACCAGTCAGCACTCAACAGACTAATGTATAATTCACAAAAGTTGATGTAAGTTCTAATGCAAATAGCTATACTGTATATACACTCTTTCTCTCATAAATCTTCTCCACAAGACATTATTTTGAAGTGCCTGCATGTCACCACTTTTTTCACAATTTAGAATGTAGTCAAGCTGAAAAAAAAAAGTTGTTTGCATCAATAGAGTCACAAAAATCCATTTAGCTGAAAGAGATTTGTCAGATGTAAGCTAGACAAACTATTATGAGGATTATGGGGAGCGAGAGTTGAAACCACTGTACGTAGGTATCACCGCCACCGCAGGTGTCTTGTGTATTATTTCAACAATGCCTTTCGTGTCAATTTCTTGTACCCATTGTACCATCCCCAGTATACACTAATTACATAGACAAAGCATTTTGATAACAGCTAAGTGACAGATGCTGCAGATGAGGTGTCAAGACCTGACAGACAATGGGGCACCATATGGCAACACTATATACTGAACAATGATGGACACTAATATGGCTTACTAATGTCATATCTTACCCAGAAAAAAAAAGTCAACCTTGCTTTTTAGAAAACCACTTGGCCTCTAGAGGGATGCCCAAAGTTTTCAGCTAGATCATGCAAAATTGAGCGTATGTGTGCATGTGATGTGAGTGTGATCAAAGTAAAGTGTGTTTGTGGTTGGGTGGAAGAAATATCATTAATTAGTTGCACACAATTAAACCTTCATTACATCACCACTTCTCTAAAGGTAAACATGCTAGCATATCCAAGACCTAGGGTTTAGCCCACGCACATTCATACAGATCATAACATGTTTGAGTACATTTACCTGTATCTTTAACACATTAGCAGATGCTAATCCTCAGTGCTTCCATGCTTTGGTGTTCCCCAAGTCTACCAAGACAGATAAAGATCATAGCTGTAGAATATCTGACAAGTGTCCTAGTATAGCTGCTTCTCTCAAGTTTTTTTTATTTAGACTTCCATTGACTTCCTATGGACAAACGGACTTCCTTATCAGACAGGCAACTGTATCTTCACTTTCTCCCAATTAGAAGGATCTTTCACACAAGGGAGACATACCAGCAAAAGTACTAAGGATGACTTACCAAGAACAGTTTCAAATCCAAAAGATTAGCTCTTCCTATTTGCATTGCATACACCTGCATTCATATGGTGAAAACACAAATGTATGGTACGGAATTGACAAAAACGTAAGCCACTCTGGATATAAAGATTTTTTATTTTTTTTATGATATGTAACACAAAATGTAACAGGTAAATCCCAGTAGCTGATGGTAGCTATTTCTACTGCTTCCCTATGTCCTTCTTCTGATCACATACACACACACACACACACACACACACACACACACACACACACACAACACACACACACACACACACACACACACACACACACACAACACACACACACACACACACACACACACACACACACACACACAATTGTTTATAGTCAGTTAGTCTAGCTCACTCCAGCTGAAAGCAATTATGCAATGAAAAACTAGAACTACACTTGCCCACAAATACTGACAGAAATTTTATCCATATTGCCCAACTGGCTCAAGTTAATATACATAAGATATGGTCCAATTCATGATCTTTTTAGACTGCATAGTATTAACCAAGTCCTGTACTCAAGGTTTTGACTCACTTTCTACATTAAGAAATTATGCAGCTAATATAAAGCTCTCTCCTCCCTAATTTTTACTAGACTTGAAACAGGAAAAGCAGAAACTGCATCTTCATCATTTTCTTGCTGTTTATTAACCTTCACTGTATACAGGAACTAAAAACTGATGTCACCACCGATATTAAATTTCTAAAATATCTGTTGTTATGGAAAATTAGGCTTTTAGGTAGAATTGATGGTTATAATAAACGTAGAGGACTTTTATGATGCCATTTTGATGCATATTCATAGACAAAGCAGACAAACCTTGAAGTGACAGACATTGCTAATTCACCTAGGAAGATATGACACTATAATATTTTTTTTTTTTTTTACATCATACAATTTTCCATCCAATTTACTTAGTATCAGCTATGCAAAGGAAGATTTTTCTCAGGAATTTACCCCTGCACATGGTTTGAATATGCTTGAGATAGCCTAGAATGTATGGAAGGTGTGAATAGGTGTGAGGTCCAGTATGTCAGAAATGGTCTGGCGTAGACAGACCCTTCACCAATCGCTACTTGGGTCAACTGACATAGAGCGAGTTGTGCGTGTCCCTGCTATGCTGGGAGAAGACGACACTAGAAAGGCGTTAACCCATGGGTATGGCTGCATGTCAACACAACTCCCTCAGTGTCAGCACAACTCCCTCAGTGTCAGCACAACTCCCTCAGTGTCAACACAACTCCCTCAGTGTCAGCACAACTCCCTCAGTGTCAACACAACTCCCTCAGTGTCAGTTGACCAGGACCCTTTTCCCACATTACGATTGGTAAAGGGTCCGGTACGTGAGACATGTGTCACAACCATAAATTGGGAACGCCAGCAACAAATGCTGTGTTGTGTCAGAAAGAAGTGAGCACATTGAGAAGAGGGCCTGGTAAACTTATGATGAGAATGAAAGTGATAATTTTAAAGCATGAGGGAATGAATTTAACTGAATAATATAAAAGAATGTGTGAATTAATTCCAAGAAACACATCATAAACTGTAAATGCAGGATTATACTAATTTTAAGAGCTTGGCCAAAACGCAGAGAAAAAATGCACAGTTAAGTACCATTCATTCACTCCCCGACCACCCACCTCCCCGCCGATATAGCTAGCTCTGAACACCGCGCATAGGTCGCCTTTAGGAAGTCAAATCCCGGCTCCGTTCGATCAGCTTGTGTATGTACACACCGAGTAGTTGGTATCGATACTTCGATACTTCCAGAGGAAAGTGTCCGGTATAGATACCAGAGTGGTATCGAACAGACCAAATATTACTATTAGCCCTGCCCAGACAGAGAATATCGACCTTTACCGACATCTCATTGTCGCCAACATTAACACTTGGTAAAGGTGGTTAATTTAATGTGGTTAATTTAATGTGGTTAATTTAATGTGGTTAATCTCTAGCGGTTCCTTCCCAGAGCTGAATAGAAATAAATAATCAAAATAGAGAACTTTTTCATCCGTAAGTAGTTGCTTTGCTTACATGTAATACTCAAATCATTTTTTGACAATATTCATCTAAATTCAAAAGAATAATTTAATCAATTAGTGCGCATGCGTGGTATCGATATAGGTATTGATACCGCCGATACCGAAAGTACTTGGTATCTATATCGAAAACATAAATCCGGTATCGCCCACCAGTAACAATAACGTCCTCGGTCAGGAGGCTGCTCAAATCCTAGGTGACAACATACCGCGCCCCCAACAATGCGCATCTTGCACGTTGCGTGCAAATAAATAATGTGCTGTTATTGTTGGTTATAAAAGAAGTGTTCCAAAGTCTTGCCTCTCAAATTTGCAATAAATTTTTATTCAAGCTCCGGAGTGATTCCCGAGTTATTAGCGTGTTGTTCGGTGGCAATATTTGAATCTAGCTTAATTTGTCTCCTGACATTTGGGGATGGAAATGGTGAGTACATAGCTGATGAAGAATAGGGGTTTGCTGATTATTTTTATATTTTCGGTTGTAGCTAACAAAAAAAAAAAAAAAAAAGGAAGCAGTCCATACCACACATGCACTGCAAATTTGGTAGCGCATTGAAATTAACTTCACAAAATAATTTGCCGTAAAACGCTTCGCGAACCCGAGTTGTAAAAAAAAAACAACGACTTAGCCAGCCGCTGTTACATTGGGCGAGATTCTACATTGTGTTTGGGAGTCTAGAGGGTTTTCCTTCCTTCCCAAAGGAGAAGAACTGAAGTGCTCTTACTTGGGTGAGATCTAGCTGTCTTTATATAGCTCCTTTTGTCGATTTTCATCACCCTTTTGTTCAATGGGTGATATTTTTCTAGTTGATTTATGAAATGATTTACAGTATCTCCACTACAAATGCCTTGACTAGCGGTGTGTAGTGCTGTGTACTATGACTCAAAAGTTTCCACAAATAGCTATAGAAAGCTAGCTACTTGGAAACCCGTTTTAGCTACTCAATTGAAAGGCTAAAATGTTTGCCTCTATGCAATATACAAGACAGCATTGAAAAGTAGGTATGTGTTGGAGCAGTGCTTATGTTTTTAGTGTATGCATTAGCAGTGTGGACTGGTCAGGCTTTCTTTGGTTCATTAGTTCCATGGGTAGCCTGGAGTAGAGGCTGTTCTATTCCCTTCTCTCTGACTCTAGGCTTCCACACACAGTGCACAGCTCTGTAGCTTCATAGTTGCTAGGATCTAGCTGCCACTAGGTTTCAAGAAGAGCATGCAGGAGGTTACTCCTGGTTTTGTTAAATTCCTATTACTTTTTCTTTTTCTTTTTTTTTGTGTGAGCTCTGGCTTAGTGCCAGTGTTAGAAGGTGTACAAAGATAGCTGAATTACAGTTTTAATTATATTATTGAAAGTTGAGTAGTTAGTTTTGTTTTTTATTTGTTTTAGCAGTATGCTCTGTGTTAGTGGTTGTATCATAGCATGCATTTCAGGCCTTGGTCGGTACTTTAATAGTGGTCATTTGCTGGTCGACCAGAGTCTTATGTTTCACTAAACTAAATCTTTTATCAATCTTTACCCTTATCATCCAAACAAATTTACTTGTTAACCCCTTTGAATTAGGTTGTCTCTGACATGACTTAAATTGGCAGTAGTAAATTATCTTTGGGGATTTGCTTCCCCCTCCCCCCTTTTCTTCCTGCCCCTGGCATTCTGGCTAAACACAGTCTCTTCAAACATTTAACTCTGTTAGTGTTTGTATCAGCGTATAGCATGCATTTCAGGCCGCAAGATTATGGCACTTAAGTAATACACAATGATTTCATGAAGGCAAAAAAACATTTTTATATTTTAGACCTGTTATCTGTTATTTTAACTTATATTGTTCATCTATCCAGATTTTGCGGGTCAAGACTTGGTTACTCTGGCAATTGGCACTGTTACTGCAGTGTGGAGATGTGGAGACTAATCCAGGACCTAGTAAGTACACAGAGTTCAGGTGACATGGTTTGGTTGTCAGCAGGGGCAAGATGTCAGTGTGTGTGTGTGCATGTGTTTGTGTGTGCATGTTTGTGTATGTGTGTTTGTGTGTGCATGCTTGTGTGTGTGCATGCATTTGTGCGTGTGTGTTTGTCTTTGTGTGCGTGTGTGTTTGTGTGTGTGTGTTTGTCTTTGTGTGCGTGTGTGTTTGTGTGTGTGTGTTTGTCTTTGTGTGTGTGTGTGTGTGTGGTTTAGTGGTTGTGTCCTTGGCTCAGGGCCTGAGGTCAAGCCAGTAATTTTCCATCTGCCTCCCACCAGCCCCACCAGCCCACCCAGCTGTGATTGGGGACCTGACATTTGCTGGGGTGCAATTCAAGGCCTTTTCTCATGCAACAGCCATGGTCCAGGTGGGACTTCGGGTGCCCACACCACTTGCTGTGAGGAAAGGCCTGTTCTTTTGCGAGTTCCTAGCCCAGCTCCAGGAGCTTTGCTTGCACGGCTCACAGTATCCTGGCTGTGCCAGGTGTGCATGACCATTTGCATTTTTGTATTTGTGTATGTGTGTGTGTGTGTTAGCATTCTATACTTTCTATAGAAATATATTCTCTATAAAAGTATGTAGGGAGTCTCGATACCAGAGATTGTGTGCACTAATTCTTGACCAAAATTCAACAAGTACACAATGGTTTAATTTCATGTAGTTGCTTGTATATGCTGGCATGCTAGGGATCGTCTTATCGGTGTCCAAGTGTAGGGTGTCTATGTGAACCTTTAAGATGTGAATAGAGTGGATGGTATCACTAACTTCAAATTAGTTTTTGTTTTTGTTTTTGTTTGTGTTTTTTTTTTTTCTCTCCCAGAAGCCAGGCGGCTTTCCTTGACCAATATCCTCAAAGTATCAGAAGAAGTAACAGAGTGGGAAAAAATTGGTGTTCACTTGAGTGTACCTCCCAGTGAGTTGGAGTCTATCAGGACAGAGTGTGGAGGAGATGCCAAGGAGGCAAAGTCGTTACTCTTCGAATACTGGCTGGGCAATGACTCTCACACATCATGGCAGAAACTGGCTCTGGCCTTTAGGGAGTCTGGATACGAGAGATTATCTTCAGAAATCTCAAATTTGGATGCAGGTACATAACTTAATGCTGCAATGGCAATTCAATTCCTGTTGGTTGGAATGTTAATGCTTCAGGCAATAGAATGTGACTATTCATTAGTATTACTACATTCATTCATTCACCTTTAGGATGAGTGCCAGTTCATGTGCTGTTACAGTGTAAGTCTGGTTGATGATGCTGTAGCTTGCAAGGTACACACACAGCAAGTAGAAGTATTGATTGGCCTACTTGAAAGTGTCTCTGATTAGCTTTGAGGCAATGCCCGACTTTTAACAATCCATAGAATTCAATTTTATGTTAACAGCTGGGAAAGATGGGCATAATTTTGAATGCAGTTGAAAACTGCGATGAACCCCACCCTCCAAAGATGTTTTATTTTTCTAAAAAAATTAGACTAATAGTTTCGGATATATGCATACACATAACTAGCAGATTTATATAATAATAATAATAATAATAATAATAATAGTCGTCACTACTACTAATGCTACTACTATTACTACTATTACTATTACTACTACTACTACTACTACTACTACTACTACTACTACTACTACTACTACTACTACTACTACTACTATTTCCAGGTAGTGAAGACTCCTCCTCCTCCTCGTCTGACTTGGTGAAGAGAAGTGTGTCTAGTGCAGCAGTTCTAGCGGACCTAGTTGGAATCCCGGGTATTGAGAGCCACTGGAAACCAATTGGACTGAGACTTGGCGTGAGTGAAGATGCTTTAGACGCCATTGACAAGAAACACAGCAAGAACAGCAACAGATGCAAGCAACTCATGTTCCAGGAGGCGGTGAAGAGAGAAGGTCTGACTTGGAAGGAAGTGTTGGACACACTGTCAACACTGCCACTTCTCTCGGCCGTCAAGAAGATCTGTGCCAACATGAACATGGACTACACTTACTCAGAGTCTACTGTACTGGTGAGGATTGCATTAGGGTGTGGCTTCAGTGAGTGGTCGGTCGGTCACCGGCTGAAATGGACCACTATAGTTCATTTGTATGTGCACATTTAGTTAAGTTTGGGAGTTATATTCAGTGGGAAGATCAATGGATACATGCTAAATGCAGTGTTTCTCCTCTAACACCTTCTCTATTAGCTACTATTGGCAACATAGGCAGTTGGTATTATGAAGTTCACTATGCTACCAGTCACATGGTGTGTGTATTGCTACCAGTCACATGGTGTGTGTTTTGTGTAGAGTATATCGACCATTGCTCCACGTATATCTTCTGCAAGTATGGAATCGAGACGATCTTCCGCTACAAGTACTCAATCAGATTCCACATTACGCCAGCAGAGCTCACCCTCCGTAACCCTGCCCAGATCACCACGAAACTCTGGGGCAGTGAAGAAAGCAAACAAGAAGAGGAAAGACTCGATGTCATCAGACGACAGTGCTGCGTCGAGACATTGCAGTGTGAGTGTCACTCCTGGGGTGCTCATAGTATCTTAGGAACGAGCGAAACAGGTGCCTCATGTTTAAAATTTCAGACTATGTAACTTGACTTTCCTATGAAGTGAGTCACTGTTCTTTAAATGCAAGTCTACATCTGAACTGTGTGGATTTGACAAGTGGAAATATTTTCAATTACTATGGGTACAAAAATTGTGTATCTAAGATTATATACATGTGTAGACATTTTCCTGTATGGTTGTTCTGAGTAGTAGGGTGTAGTGAAACATGACATTATGTAAGGCTATACAACCTCTTGTGGTTTGGTAATGGTCTATTACACATCTGCAATAGGCACAAACTGCATTCACAGCAGAGCTCAGCCAGCGGCCAGTAGAGCAAGATGGTGTCTGTCAGGTAGTGGTAGGTGGTGCAGATAGCTATGTTAGTGTGGATTCTTATCTTGCTGCAGTTCTTCAACTAAACTAGTGTAGCCAGAGAGAGAGGCAAGTAGATACTCAGTGCATCAATGGCAAAAACAAAGACAAAACAACAACAACAACGCTCCTTGCTTGCTTTTTGCGATGATAATTGCCTGAGAAACTAATTAATAACGCCTAATAGAGATGGTTTATACTATATTATAGTATTGTTTATGAGGAATTGATATTAATACTGGATGTCTTCTTCATGTCTACTGCACTGTATTTTTATTAAGTTTAGTACAATTCCTGCTACTTTGCTTGGTGTGCATTAACATATCTTTATAATACAATACTAATAGTGTATATAAAATACATATATAATATAATAATATGATGTAACAAATATTATTATTGTATACAATGTTACTATATTTCAGACGGGCTTGAGCTCTCATGGGGATAGTGTAGATATTTCACCAGCTCAAGGTCCTTTCCTAAACCAGCAGGACCATGTTAATTATGAGCTGCACAAACAGGAGGTAAGCGAGTCTTCAGTGTTCAGTGTTTTCACTACTATTAACTTCATTGATGTTGTTGTCGGCCTGACTTCCTCAACTATATTGACCGAGGTTGAGGACTTAAGTTAACAATGCTATTACAGAGACGATGCCACCTTAGAGTGTTTTAAGGTTTCCTAATGTTTTTTGTTTTTTTTTGTTTTTTGTTTTTTGTTTGTTTGTTTTGTTTTTGTTTGTTTTGTTTTTTTAACCCACAGAGCATATCCAATAGGTGTTTTGGTGTGTAGCTACATGTGTTTGTACTCAAGTCTCGCCCAAGTGATCCTTTCCTCTCCTCAATACATGGTCTTGAATACCAAACTTGTTTTTTGTTGTTATTGTTTTGTTTTTGTTTTTCAGGAGGAAATTATTGCATTTTTCGCAGCTGTGATGAAACGTGACTGCAACAGAGTGAAAGAAATGCTGAGAGTGAATGTCTCACTGGTAGACTGTAGATTTGAGGTACATATGCTATATACATGCATCTTGTAGTTGTGTAAGGGCTTGGTATAGCACATACACACATACACACACACACACACACACATACTCACACAACACTCATTCACTGTGCATCATACTTTGATTTTAGCCTCATTGTGTTCTCAATAATACACTAAGAGATACATAGTCGCTAACATCAAAAACACTGCCAGAACCCGATATGCCCATTCCAAAATAATCCAATGAATGAAACACTAGATAATTCTACTTTCTTTAGTTTGATAATTTACACCCACCATATCAAGATCTACTAATATCTTGATATCTACATACCTGGATAAACAGAGCTCTGTGAATTTGTTGCTACCAACTTGACCTTTTGGTAAGCACCCTTCCTCTGATACTGTTTTTTTTTTTTTTGTTGTTGTTGTTTTGTTTTCTTAGGGGGGGTTTTAGTTCTATTATACATTTATTTATTTATTTCTTTTGGGGGCGGGGGGGGGAGGGGGAAGTTTTAACACTGGCAGCTACAAAGTCATATAACCTTGGAAATATAATAACGGAGACTAAATACCAGGCAGGCCTATAGCCTGTGATATGTCATCTTCGTTGGTACCAGCCATACAGTACGTTACTTCAGGCATTTTCTAGTTACCAGGCAACCAGTTTGCTTGCAAATGTGCACTAGACAATTTTTTTGGTAATCGCATGTGTTGCTAAGTGATAGAAAGTGTTTTGTCACATACTGTATTTCAACTGATTGCTCACAACTGTTTTACTTTACATGTGAGTAACGTTTTCTTCCGTCTCTTCTAAATCTTCAAGTTCACTTAAAGGTTATGGCGTCCTAGTGTGAAATCCTTTCCACAGACTATAACTTCTATCATGTTCACAGGAAATATAGAATAGACAGACAATCAGGTGTAACAACAAGTAAAAGAGTTTAAAGTCCACTCAAGTTTGTTATTGGACAGACTAAGAGAAGGAAATCCACACGCCCTATAGGACAGACTTATATTGTAGTAGAGTACACAACTATGTAGTTTACCACTTCATACAGCATTTCAACTAACGTTGACTGAATTGTTATGAATTATATAACTATATGACTCTCCCACCTCCCACTTCTCTAAGCCAAACAGTCAATATGTTCATTTGTAATGAGCTAATCAACTAGAATATTAACTCTGAAGTTTCTCAACCTAATGAAGTTCAATTATATTCACATGAAAATTGAAGTGTATCCTCTCTTTGATAGCATGCTGATGCCGTAAACTTAATGGCACTTAATCTTTTAAGTCTTGTTAAACAGTATATCCAGTAAATCTCTAGTGTAGCAACAAGCATACCAACATGCAAGACAACAAAATTACTGGATTGATTTGCTAATTTAATAACTCTATCACATGTTTTATCAATATTACACAATGTACATAATACATACGAACTTTTACGTTTGTTCATCTACAAACATGCAGGTATAATATGCTGAAATTGGCTTGATTTAATACACCAAGACTGTCTCACTTTGCTATGCTCGCTCGCCAATTACAAAATGCCACAAAATTTTGTCCTACCCCGTATATTATTAATTTATAGTATGCAGCTTTTGTGCAAAAATAACTTATTGTGTCAGTATACTATCACTGCATGTCTCTGCAACACTATAACTAAACCAGTTGCAGGGGATTGAAAGAAGTCAAATAGGCTTCAAGTAGGCCTCTTCGAGAAACTATGATGGGTGAATTGCGTGAGTATGTGGATTATGTAGACAAGTGAATTAGTTAGCTACAGTTTTTCCCCGCTGTTACTATAAAAGCCCGCCAAAAGATTTATTAGCGATGCTCTGTACATGAGTCCAACAAGCTAGTGTTTCTAGCCTCATAGCATGAGTTCTAGAGCTCACCACAGTTTAGAACTTACAACTGTGCTGTAAGCTAGAGCTAACCGACGTTTATCCATTTCAGCCATTTTTTTTTTAAATTTAAATAGACCCGTAAGGCTTTACCCGTGGATACTGGGGAAAAAATTGTTCATCGCGTTTAGGCTGATGGTTTGGTTGTTGTTGTTTTTCAATGCTCTTCGTGGTACATCACACCATTGCCACACCCCTATTTCCAGAGTGATGGTCAGACTGCCCTCTATGCAGCTGTTGCTAACCAGCACAAAGATGTAGTGAAGATACTCCTGGAGCATAATGCAGATGTCACTACAGTGTACCCTAAGGTACTTGAAAACTCCTACTAGTATGTATAACTGCACACATACTGAGTACACATATTTTCTGTATTCTCAGCTGACAGAATCACATATATTTGTATTGGCTGATAGTAATAGCATGTGGATGTGACCAATTATAGCCTATGTTTACCCACGTATGGGAGTTTACATAGGAAGTTGCCTTGAGTATTATTGTTTATACAAGTATTGGCAGTTCAAATTTGAAAGTTGATATGATTGGTATTAAGTGACATGGTAGTACATAACTGAGTGAGAAAATTAATGAGCCAGATAATGTGAATGCAATGCATGGAATGATGTGTATCTATATATACACAGACTGACAGGACTCCACGGGAAGAAGCAGTGGAGGGAGAGGACCCTGAGATAGTCTCTCTCGTGAAGGCAGAGTTCAAGGCTAAAGCTAAGGTAAGAAGATGTATGTATGTATGCATGTGTGTAATAAGACTGATGATGATCTGGTGTATCTGAATTTTTTAAGGCAAAGATTCACTGCAGTTTTTGATTGGATACACCACTTAACCATAGAGAACTGTACCTATATAGATATGTAATCGCACATATAAAGTTTATGATTCGAATTACAAATCATATTTATCTTGGTCAATAAACAGCAAATTGGCCGTGTCACTATCAAGGTGCTACCCTGGTAGAGTTCAATTCCAAGGGGATGAGACTGAAAAAATCAAAAATATAACAACAACAATAAATAGCAACAAAGTCCTTCCTGAGCCTACCAGAATGTGAAGTAGTAGGCTAGAAACGAAGTCACCAAACTGACAATTGCTTTTTGTTTACAGTTGTCTGAGGTACACACGTGGTTGGCTGGGTTTGACTAAATCCCGCCACATGTAGAGCGGGAAACATGTGGTTTTATTTATTCCCATAGATATTGTTCTATTGAGTTTTGAAACGGCACTTTCCCGCCTACTCGAAGCTATTAAAGGGAATTTTCTATACCGCTATGACACGAGCTTTCGAATGGTGCAACCCCCGGAAGTATAGCTACTTCAGTTCAAAACATGCCAACTCAACCTGGACATACTATAGTTTAGCTACTTATGGAATGTTAATGTGTTTGTTTACATAATATACATCATAATTGATATTATTGAAGAAGTGAGATTTTACCTTAACAGATCTGTTCATTCACCAGATATTTTACTCAGTTCTGGTACCTACATACTTATGATAGACTGCACATGTCCTGGTAACTGCAAATTACCAGATATGGTAAAATGGGTCTAATAAGCTTACTGGCAAGCCAGCAAGCAATGGAGATCATCTCTTGGATATAAGTATACTTGGAAAAGAGTCAGGTTTACTCTGCTGTAGCATGTGATGTGTAGTTGTAATTGATTTTGAATGACTAGCTCAAATGGTAAAGTATCATCACAAGCAAAATGTGCTAATGACCAATGCCAAAATAATTCCAAGTTTTGTGCATCGTCCTAAAAGTTGACTGCTGTTTCAGGATCTTGGGTTTGGGGGGGGGGGGGGGGGGGGGGGGGGGGGGGGGGAGGGAGCAGAAATATTGTTCTGCGTAACTATGTATGAATATTAATGAGGACTGTGTGAATTATGTTTCAGAGTAAGCAGTTGTTCGCAGTGAAGACTCCAGATGAAGTCAAAGACTTAGTGATGAGATATAACACCAATACTGACTGCAGGAACACAGTACATGCCACGCCCCTCATAGTTCACACCATGGCTGGCCGTGTAGACATTGTGAAGACGTTGATTCAGTTGAGAGCTAATGTGGATCTCCAGGACAATAATGGATACTCCGCCTTAATGCTGGCCAGTAAAGCAGGACACATTGAACTAGTGAGACTGCTCATCAGCTCTGGGGCTATTCTAGACCTGAAGGAGAAACAGGTTAGTTCTCTCAGCCATTGTGTGTACTCACTGAGTCCATGTGCTTTAAGTAGTTTGTGTGTAGGTGTGTGTGTGTATGTGTGAGTGTGTGTGTTGTATGTAAAGTATATGTATGTGAGTGTGTGTACTGTTAAAATATGCCAGGCCCCTTTAAGTGAGCAAGTCCCATATTGTAGTTTTTATTTTAAGTTGACTGGATCTTATGACAGGACTTGTCAGTATTTTATCTGTCCATATTCACTTAGCAGTACTGAGAAGCATAGACGAGTCACTTAAAAAATTGTGCAGGTACTAACAGGTCTAAATGAATTCACATATTTTTCAAGTGAATGAGGACTCAGAGTGTTTGGCATTGACTGTAGGATTAGTGTGTTACATAGCTTACACTTGGGTCTAGCATGAGATTAAAACTTAAATTTAATTAACCTACTGCATGGCTTCAAGAAATCTAGTCATGTAAGTACCTTCACCAAATGTATCCTTTAAATTTTGCAGCTGTTTTAGGTTCATGATTGATTGAGGATTGATAATTGTGTGATGTGTTCTATTTGTAGAACGGCTACACTTGTTTGATGTTTGCCATTACTAATGTGCATGTGAGAGTGGTCAGGGAGCTGGTTCTGGCCAATCCTAACATCAGTCTGAGAAACTCTGTGAGTCAACAAGGTGCTATAGATTTTTTATAATAAATCTTCCAATATCTATTGTTATAGAATTTTAATTTTAATTTTTTGATTGCTACTTAAATTTTTTGATTGCTACTTTAATTTTTTTATTTAATTCTTTGATAGACTTTTCGGATATGCGTTACACTTTATAAAAGTTTTACATTTTTGTGCAGGACAACAAGTCAGCATATGATTTAGCCAAGGAAGGTAATAATCCAGATATCTTGGAGGTTGTGAAGATTCCGACCAGCAGCAGTAGTTCTTCTAGAGATGATCCGTTTGTACAGCTATTGTCCAATTACATGAGCGCCAAGTCCTTCAATCCCAGACTCAGCGTAGTGCCAGCTCAGGTACTCCCTAGTTGTTGTTGTTGTTTTGGTTGTTATTTTTTGTTGCTGTTTTTTTTTTTTTTTGTTTCCCACTAACAAGTGCTATCAGTATTTGTTGTGGTTTATGGTGGTATCATCAACCTAGGTTAACGGGCAATCATGGAGCGGGTAATCAGTATTATCATATAAGTTAGGTATAAAATTATGGTAGACTAGTTTGATGCTGTAACGGCTATTGCTAGCGTAAGGGAATAAGTAATATGTTACATTTGTGAAGTAGTTAACCATAGGCAAGCCAGTGGGGTCAAAGGTGGCAGTGAGCTGGCAGATCTGGCACAGGCGTAGTTACTAACACGTGTACTTCCAGCTGCTCATTCAGCTACCACAGCTACTTGACTGCTTTCTCTTGCTTTACCCACCCACCCAGCCCTTCATTCATTTACCTAACAGGCATCATCCAGCTTTCGCTGGATTATTCACGGGAGACCTCTGGTACCTATTGTTGATACATCGTGACACTGTCACGCTCGATAAGCTACCGAGCTTCGACAAAGTCAGTATTATTGCTATAGCATTACGGGTACGCCCATTTCTGGCACGGTGCGGGGCAGCGGGTTTCTCTGACGCCCGTTACCTGCTCGTTGTCGGCCAGTGGGTTTAGCCTCTCACGCCCATTTCCAGCAGACAGCTGGCCAGTGGGTTAGGTCACAGGTAAGTTATGCCAGTCACATATTCATTGGCTACTGTTGATCTCAATGTGAATTCAACCACATGCAATGCTCCTCCACGTTTTCTTCAAAGTATCCATGCCTGGTTAAAATAAGGCTATTGTTGTTTCATGTGTTATCCATGGTTGCTGGTTAACAGATTATCAATTGCAACTTTTTTTATTTGCATTGTTGGCGAGCGAGCGTAGCGAGCAAGACACTTACAGGGGTAACACAATCGAAAATCGGGGATGTTTATTTATTTATTTGTATATATGTATGGACGTATGTATGTCATTTTGTACTTTGACCCTCGCGTTTTTGTGTTAGTTATGTGGTCGACCCCATCCCAAATTGCACTAAACAGAATCCTCTGGTTTATCGATCAGTACCCGTATCACCCTAGAAATTGAATTGTTTACCGTTTTGAATTCTTTTGCGGGTGCAGTTAAAACTCGAAAACTTAAGGGACTTCCATTTCTATTCGAGTTAGTGGCGGTGGTAAGTCAATGCGCTCTTTGTCATGGTTATAAGCCATGCGCAACAGTATTTACTTGAAAATACATTGTCCACTAGACTACCACGAAGGTAAGTCTGTGTAGGTGCATGTACAGTTGTGTCAAAGCATTGTGTGTTACAACCACTACTAGTTAAAGAATACCACAAAGAAAACTTTTAAATAATGTGTATTGTTTTGTTGTTGTTTTTTTTCTTTCAATTCAAGCAGTTGCAGAGAGTTGTGACTATGGCACTGAAATCCCTTTACCGTGTATGCGAAATTTAAAAACTAGACCTTATTTTCAGTAGCTTCAGTGTTAGAAGTCAAAATCATTCATTAAAAATAGTATAGTCTTTAGGCTCGCTCGCCATTTGTGCTCAAGCACATCAGTAGTTTAAGATATTTTTTGTCAAAGGAAACTTAAATTTATCATAGTTTGATTTCACTTTTCAGCACTCGCAACCTCCAAGGTGTCGTCAAACTTCAGAGAAGGTATCGGATTTCAAGACCTACAAGCCACCTTTGACCTCAGCCATGCCTGATAAGTCCAGCTCTACTGAAGTTGAACTGGAAAAGTGCTACAAAAGAATTGCAGCCCTTGAAAAGCAGGAGCATGACCTGTCCATAGCAGCTAGTACAGTAAGTATTGAAGTAATTATAGTCTGTCCTTGTTGAGTTGGCACTACCACAAGTGAGAATGTGAAATAAACCTAGTGAAAATATATCCAAGATTTACTTGGCGGCCAAGTCAAGTTGGACGTACTCTAAGAGTGGGAATGATTCGTGGAATTGTGTACTTCAGACCAGGAAATTATTTACTATGACTAGCAACTGTTGCTATGTATGTAACTTCTAATATTATAGCAGAGTAAAACTCATGGTACAATTCAGAGTCAAATATATCTGTGTATAAATTAACCCTTTGCGGACGAACGCGGGCGAGCAATTATGTAATTAAATACGCGCACGCCGTAAAACCAATTAGTTGCCTGAGACGGCGTTTTACCAGTTGGAGTTTGACACATGGAAAAAGAAAACGGGCGAGTGTTTCTTTTGTGTTAGGCCTCAAATAATCTGCCTCTCTATAGCGTTGTAGCTATGGTAATTCGTTAGTTTATAGTTTATAGAGTTGTTTTGAATACAAACTTAGTTGGAATTATCGAGGAGGCCATAGTTTGTTAGCTATTTTTTTAGCTTATATTTATGGAAGGAGAAATCACACCCAAGTGTAAGTTCTAGTTTTAGTTTGCTTATTTCTAGCTACTTTAGGCCTTTACTTCTTAGTAGATGTTCTATTTGAAAATAGCTAGACACAAAGTGTAGAAAAAAAATTTTTCATTTAGTTGGTGCACTTGATATAAGTTATACTTATTTTATAAAACTTATTTTGTAGAATAGAGATTGCAAAATGTATACTATGTAAGCTACTGAAAGTTTTAGCGCGCTATGCGCTCTGTAACTGTAATAACAGAGCTGGAAAGAGCTTGTCACGAATTCGTGACAGCCGTATTCTCTTGACGCACCCGGTGTGTCACAGATTCGTGACCATCGTACGCGCGCGTTAAGTTGCGGCGGTCACGAATTCGTGACCATCGTACGCAAAGGGTTAAGGAGCCCACAAGTACCTGAACTCATGTTAACTATAAATCGCACTTTGTTAAACTGATTGTAAGTAAGGTAGTCTTTTTGGTCCACTTCCCCACAGTAGTAGAGTAGACATTAGACAGAACTCAATAACCTTAAAAATGCAGCTGCTATCATTATAGCGCTTGTGCAAAACCGATTTTTATTGTTGATAACTACTTTATAGCATGTTGATAACAAATAGCTCTATTAGTAGTTCTCTTTGGTCATTTTCCCATTACTTTTTAGTGGTTGCTACAAACTATATCAATTTGTCCCTCTAATACCTTTTTGTACGGGAATACCAGGGATATATCAGATTTATAGTACTTGACGACAAGCGCAGTCGCTCAGGTAACGGGCCATAAAAAACTAATGTGTGGAAATACGTATCTCACTTTGTACGCTGACCCTCACATTTTTGTGTTCGCTTGCTTGGTCAAGCCCGTCTCCATACTCCACTAAACAAAATCCTTCAGTTATTCGATCTTTACCTGTATCATCAATTGTTTTCCCTTTGAATTAGGTTATCTCCAACATATCTTCTTTTTTTGCGGACGCATTTAAGTCTTACAAGCTTAGGAGTTCAATTTCTATTCGAATTAGCGGCGGTGGTAAGCTATCTTGGCTAATATGCTGTTGGTCACAGTTATAGCCCTACTTGAACCAATAGTCAAGTCACGAAAGTAAGTCTTGTGTTGGTATATATCCAGTCAACTAAACCTAGAATACTAGATTAAATAATTTATTGTATGTTAGGCTATATAGTGTATAATGTACAAAGTTTAAATTGTATTTCTTATGGTGTAGCTTACTAACGTTGAATTAATGTATTATTGTAGAATTCGGTAAAGGATGGAGATGTGTCCTACATGGATAGGAGTCGTCTGGAGACTGAATACAAGAAACTCAAAGAAGCCAAAAAGAAAGCCGAGCAGTATGCTGTGGAGGCTAAAGAAACTGCTCAGAGGCTAAGTGTAGAGAATTTTAAACTCAGGGAAGATTTGAATAAAGAAAGACATTTCAATGAACTCACTAGGAAGACCATAGTGAAGGAGGTGGAGAAAGAAGTTGCGCTGAAAGTTAACGGAGAGAAGTTGGAGCTGGTGAGGAAGTCTATCTTTCAAGAAGAAGTAGCTGAGAGGGCTTGTCAACTTGTTCAAAATGACCCTCATCGAAAACCAATCTGTCAGAAAGGGATGATATGAATCTATGGCATTACTCATATTTCAGATCCGCATGATTCATTATTAGTTATTTCTCTGAAATGAAGAGGAATCAATGAATTTATTTTTTTTAAGTACCAAGTACATTAAATTTTAGTGCATAATGGTATTGTAATTTTTGTATCACTTAATAGACTGAAGTGTCTCTTGTGAGCCTTTTTTTTTAAATTCCAATTAAGATAATAAATTGTTGAGATATTGAATTTTTGCATACAATGTATTAAGTGTATTTCGTCACTGACCTCAGAGGAAAGGATGGACCTCCAGTGGACATGCTAGCAATTAGGTCTGCTCTATTTTCTTGTCGGTCAACACCAGATACGACAGCTAGAGGTCAGCACCCTAACATGCTTCTCTTGGACCTTATTGATATTCACAAATATAACAAAACAACATTATTGAAGAATGGAAATAAGAAATTTTATGGATCTACTCTGCACCGTCTTGTAGCCGGTATTGAGGGAGCCTCCCATGAGAAGCCACTCTGTCCTAGATATATATAGTGGTGGGTACACACATTGACGAGGTGAAAAGTGAAGAGGAAATGAAGAGAAATTCAAGAGATGTCATGAAGTTAGTGGAGACTAAAGCTAGTGATATGGGAGTTCCCAATGGAGTCATTCACCAGAACATGATAACATTGGACACCAGGAATTCTAGTCAGTGTAAACAGGTTACCAACACCATTGTGGACATTGTGTCCAAATATAAGGATATGTTTGAGATTGACATTCCTCTGAAGTTTATTTTATTGCGATGGTATCTTCACAAACTCAAGCAGCAATACATGACGAGAACAGAGCTAATCGTACATGCTAAGAAATGTGGTGTTGATGAAAAAGACGTTGACAGATTTTTAGAGCTCTTTAGAGCATGTGCATCAATAATCAGTTCAGAAGTAGAGAGTGAGTTTCTTCATGACCATTTCATAATGAATCCTGTGGAGTTTCTGAAAGAACTCTATAAGCTATACACAATGAGAGAAGATGGTACTTCCTCATGAATACTTGAACAGCACTGTGAATGGAGTGGTGTCAGTTAACATTTTTAAGGGTGGCCGCACATAGCAACGCGCACTGCCTGTAGATCCGGACATTAATTTATTCCCCGCCAATACCCCACCATTTGATAATACGCGAGCAGAAACTATCGTGCAGTAGTAGCAGAAGTATACTTTGCGAAGTTGTGGTTGTGATGCTCTGCCCGAAAATCAGCGATCTTATTCTCAGGCAGAGGGTATTTCCACTGCCACCAGTCCTCAAGTATTACTCAGTGCTGCCCGCAGCTCCCCAGTAGTACAGTAGTTTTAAGAGTTTTAAGTCTTATCCACACACATACAGCATACGTACAAATAACTGAGTTACAACGAAAGGCCTGGAGTTCACTAATCCTCCAGTATTTAAAGTCTAGCTAGCTAGTTATGTGCAGGCGCCTCATTGGTCACCCTTGGTTCCCGCCTAAACACACAAATATACAAACTACAGCTAACTACCATTGCACACGAAATGCAGTTCAATTAGTTCAGTTCCTTGCTTCCTGTCAGTTCTTGACTTCCTGCCATCGTCCGGGCCCCACAGTGGTGTTTTAGTTTAGCTTCTTGTTGTCTCATATTCGTTTACAGCAACTCTCCATACGTCGTCTGAGCTCACGCGGCAAGGTGCACCAGGCTGCCTCTCCTCCTGTAGCCGTTCTCTGGACTCTGCGCACCTGAACTCAAGCGGATGGATATACCAGCCTCGATTTCTGCGGAGCGAAGACTTCCCAAGCTGCGCAGATCTAATACCTTCACCTATGGCTATCTCCAATAAACTGCTCTCTCTTCTGATCACTCTCTTGTTATTGTTGTATTGATCATAGGCGTAGGAACCGTAGCGGCCGTAGCGGCCATGGCCGCTAACACTATTCAACTGGAGTTAAATGGAAATGGTCGACACACTACTGGATTCGTTTACCGTGCATGCGCAACAAATTTACAGCTGCTAATACTTACTCGGAATTAAAAATGAGTTCCTCAAGCTCTGTTCCCGATAGTATGGGTCTTCTGCCGCTTGAGCCCCATCAGCCTCAAGGATTTCCATTTCCAAAACGGGAGTTTGGGAAAAAAAATGTAGTAAGAAGGAGTTTTCAGTCCTCTTGGTTTGGTAGGTGGCCCTGGATACACTACATGGAGGCAACAGATAGTGTAGTATGCATTATTTGTGCAAGAGCTAGCCGAGAGGGGAAGCTTCAGTGGTCAACTAATGCTGATTCTGCTTTCATTACTAAGGGTTTTTGCAACTGGAAAGACGGTACAGTAAAATTTAACATCCATGATTCGAGCAAGTGCCACAAAGAAGCCGTGTTGAAGATGAATATTTTACCTTCTACTACACCCAATGTAGCAGAGTGCTTATCTCAACAGCTGAAGAAAGATAAATTGGATAGAAGGCAGTGTTTTTTAAAAATCCTATCCAACTTAAAGTTTCTTGCTCGGCAAGGTATGATTAATGGTTCTATAACGTAAATTATACATGACTAATATTTTTGTGAGTATTTATAATTTTATTAAAAACAACAAAACATTGAGTACATTCTGCATAACATAATTATAAAACCTGTACAATTATAATTTTCATAATAATTACCTATAGCTAGGAGTATTATTCTATAGAGTTCCATTGTAAGCTTCAATCCTTGCATAGTCGCTTGAGTAAATAAATAATAAATAAGCAAAATAAAATTGTGTAAAGTGCATAAAGATTTAAAAAATTTATTATTAATATTTGAAGGTCTTCCAATCAGAGGACGTGGTGACGAATCTGACTCGAATTTTATTCAGTTACTGAAATTACGAAGTGAAGATGATAAACGCATTGTCAGCTGGTTAAAAAAGAAAACTGACAAATACACAGCTCCAGATATGCAAAATGAAGTTTTAAAAGTTATGTCTCAAATTGTCTCTAGAGAAATTACTGCAGAGCTCCAGTCCGTCCCCTTTTTGACGATTATGGTTGACGAAACCACCGATGTTTCGAACAAAGAGCAAGTTGTCATATGCTTTCGATGGGTGGGTAAGAAACTAGAGGCACATTAGGAGTTTATTGGCCTCTTTCAAGTTGAAAATACTACAGCTTGTATGTTACATTCTGTAATATGTGATGTGCTGCTGAGATTTAACATTTCCAAGAATAAACTCAGAGGTCAGTGCTATGATGGAGCAGCATCTATGTCAGGAGCACAAACAGGAGTGGCCAAAAGAATTTCTGATGAAGAACCCAGAGCAGTTTATACACACTGCTACGGACATGCCCTCAATTTAGCAGTAGCAGACAGTGTAAAAGCTTGCAAGTGTATGCGGAATGCACTGGATGGAGCATATGAAATAGTTAAACTTGTGAAAAAGTCACCTACAAGAGATGCTATCCTACAAAATCTGAAACAAAAGATGCCTGAAGACTCCCCTGGAATTCGAGCTCTGTGTCCCACTCGGTGGACCGTTCGTGCAAAGTCTCTTGAGAGCATCTTACAGAACTACCAAATTCTTCGTGAACTTTGGGAGGTATCACTGGACATTGTGAAGGAGACAGAAATGAGGAGTAGAATTCAGGGGATTTCTGTATACATGAATTCGTTTGACTTTTTTTATGGCTTGGTTTTGGCAGAACTTCTGCTCAGTCATAGTGACAATCTCAGCAAGACTCTCCAAAGTTCTAGCATGTCGGCTGCAGAGGGACAAAGAATCGCAGAAATGACTGTTCATACTTTACAGAAAATACGAGACAATGAGAGCTTTGATTTATTTTGGCAAAGGGTTTTGCTGCTTGTAAAGGAGAATGGGGTCAATGATCCAGAGTTGCCAAGACTAAGAAAAAGACCAAGAAAGTATTCAAATATGACTTCAGAGGAGGAGATTCCAGTAGCCGTCGAAGACATTTATCGGCCCATTTATTATGAAGCCTTGGATCTGGTAATAAATGGAATTAAATCAAGATTTGACCAACCTGGCTACAGAATTTACTCCAAACTTGAAGACTTGGTAGTCAAAGCCGCCAACAAAGAAAATTGGGAAGAAGAAATTACATTTATTTGCGATTTTTATGGAGAAGACTTCAGTAAAGGGCAGCTAAGAATGCAGTTGGGTTTGTTGTCCAGTAGTATACCTGATAACAGCCAAAGTCACAATCTCTGTTCCGTTCTTCAGTATCTCAGAGAGCTGAATGACTCTCAAAGAGCATTGATGTCAGAGGTCTGTTCCCTCCCATCATTGATTGTTGTCATGCCAGCCACCAATGCTTGCAGTGAACGGTCATTCAGCAGTTTGCGACGAGTGAAGTCATATTTAAGATCTACAATGACCCAGACTCGGCTTAATAGTACCATGATGCTGAATGTTCACCAAGATCGCACTGATGAATTGAACTTAATTGACATTGGAAATGAGTTTATCAGAGAAAACACCCACAGAGAGAGTATTTTTGGCAAATTTCAATTAACTGACTTGGACACTGATTAGCTAGCTAAACAAAATTATGTGTTTACAATATTCATTTTCATTGATTATATTTTAATTATATAGACCACACCCAATTGGTAGGCGTGGCTGGTGTAGCTTAATGGCCTCTACACTTTAAAAATGCTTCCTACGCCCCTGTTGATGTTTGTTTACTCTTGATATAGGCAGGCTCTTTTTAGAACCAATACAAACTAATTGAAAAAAAAATTGCTCGCGTACTCGTAGTACGAGATATGGGGGTGGGGCTATTTCTTAAGAATTGCGAGTGGAATGGTAGTTCCAAATTTTGTAACAGTTTTTCTTAGAATCTAATAATGAGAACGGCACAAAAATTTTATACACGGGTAAACCAAAAAAAAAATGAACTGCACCACAACGAGAATTTTTCAATATCTTATAAATAGAAAAAAATGCGAATATATCATAAAGTAATATTGAAATGGATAATGTAGTTTAAAGTAGTTAAACGTAGTTAACGAAGAGTACAAGCAGTCAGCCCACAGGCCACAGCTTGGGATTATGAATAAGCGGTAAGGTAATCCTGGGGTGTGGTGGCCCTAGACATCCGCGGGGTTCGGTGGCTCTAGACAGGCGCACGCATAGTAGCCTCACGTGAGACCGTGTCCTCGTGGCCACCTCGTGTATGTAGCCAGTCAGGCAGCAGTCGAAGGCACTAGCGTGGACAGTAGCGAAGACGCTTATAGTACTGATTACATTTATTACATTTACGCTTATAGTACTGATTTAGGTAAACAAGGTTCCCCCTGGATGGAAGACTCCCCAGCAGAGACCCCTTTCTCACCGGAGCAGCTGGCCTGGTTGGCTGAGAAGTACAGAGGGCCAGGCTTTAGTGACTCCAGCGCCCCCCTGAGAGCATCAACCTCAGCGACTCCCCCAACCACTGGGCACCCAGCTGTCTCTGCCTCCACGAGCAGTGGTAAGCAAATATCTAGCTCCTGGGGTAGGGGGAACTAGGTTAGCAGACGAGGAAGGGACAGGTTTAATTGAGCGGCCCACAGGTTGTAATCATACCTATACCTAGGGCTTGGTGCGCTGACTCTGGTAAATACCTACGGCTAGGGCTTTGGCACTAGCCATGGCACGCTGCTGACCCACACGCAGCACGCTGCTGACCCTCAGTGAACACCTAGGGCTATGGCACGCTGCTGACCCTCAGTAAGTAGCAGGCACGCTGCCTGGCCATAGTGATGGCAAGGGACAAGTGAGAATATAGGGTTGCTCTCCCAAAGCAAGTCTCGCATCAAAAAAAAAAAAAATTCAGGGTGTAGGCGCAAGGCACGCTGCCCGACTCCAATTGATTCCATCTGTATTTCGCCCCTTGCAGATTATGCGGGCACGAGTACCATGGGCATGGACGCTCTCGCAGAGCTCCCAACCTTCACTCCAACGCCGGGGAGCGGCTCGGGTCTCGACCTGCTGGCAGCAGCGGCTGCGAAGGATGGGTGCGTGGACGATGCATCTGGGCGGAGCACAGGCATTACTCCCCTCAGCAAGGTGGGTCCATTCAACCCAGCAGCCACGCTGGCACCGAAAGTGGCGAAGAAGGTGTTGGGATTGGAATTTGTGGAAATGTCGGAGGTGACGATGGATGCCCCCCCAGAGCCAACCCCCTCCCGCCCCCTACAGCCCTCCCGACCAATGATCACGGACATCTCCCACTGGGTGGAGAGATACGCTACCATGGCGGCTCTTCTCACCACCCGTTTCCCTCACAAGGCCCCAGAGTTGCTGGCCTACTTGGCAACGATCGTGAGGGCTGAACGGAATTATGAGCCAGGAAGGTGAGTAGCTTATGACCGGCAGTTCCGGAGGGAGGCACTGGCCAAGAAGTGCCTGGATTGGTCAGTCCCGGATGCAAAGCTGTATAGCAAGGCATTTACGGGGAGGGCACGATCTATCCCGCGCTGCTCCCTGTGCCTGCAAGACGATCACCAGGCCAACGTGTGCCCACAGAACCGGGACCAGCCATGGTGGGTGTGGCCATTCGGCTCGGGGCCAGCAGGACCACCACAGGGGAATCAGGGCACGCTGCCCCGGACACAGAGGAAGGCAGCCGACATTTGCAGATTGTTCAACGAGGGCCGCTGCAGACTGCCGTCTTGTCGGTACGTGCACGCCTGCAAGGAGTGTGGGGGGGACCACCCCAGTATGCACTGCGGCAGGACTCGGCCGCGAGCGAGGTCCCCTCACCGCCCCACAGCCTCCCCCTCGCAAGGGCAGTCAACAGGCTGGACACGCCGTTGAACATAATGGACAAATTCACAATTATTATGATATGATGGAACTGATTATTCTGTATTAGAGGCATTGATATCTGTCAAAAGGGCGGGGGTAAGGTCGTTGGGGTAAGGGGAGAGGGTAGGCAAGGGAGACATACAGTGGGACTTCAGTTATGCGAACTTCAATTACCTAAACACCATGTTGGTGACACACCTGAAACCCAATAGTAGCACGTGCAGACGTAAGTTACTGGGTAATATCCCCACATGGGTATTCTACTAACCTGGTTCTGAACTAGATGGCTATTCAACCTCGTGTTCGGGTAACTGGAGTCCCACTGTAGTTAAGTATCCACCTCCGTGGTGTGACGGTCATTCTGACCACCATAAAGTGCGTATTGTTATAGTAGCCTCAATCTCATTTAGGCTGGGAAGACATGTACCCCTACACGGCAGATTTAATCTGCCTAAGCAGTTGTCGCCCTCTGTGCCAGTTTACTATCCCAGACCTCCGTATAGTATCAACCCAGCTGAAGGTCGACGCATGGGAACTCTTCCTGGCAGCTCACCCGGACAAGGCATATGTAGGCTACGTAACTCAGGGTTTACGTGAGGGCTTCCGGATTGGATTCAAATGGGAGAGCCCCCTAACATCAGCCACATGCAACATGCATTCCACCAGTCTCCGGCCTGCTGCTATATCGGGCTACACTGCCGACGAACTGTCCAAGGGTCGCATGCTTGGCCCCTTCCCACTCGCATGGAAGGCACAGGTGCACATCAACAGGTTCGGCCTCATCCCTAAAGGCCACAACACGGGAAAATACAGACTTATTTCCGACCTGTCCTATCCCAGCGGATGTAGCGTGAACGATGGCATTTCACCAGCCCTCACATCCCTGTCCTACGTCACTGTGGACGACATTGCAAAGATGGCACAACAAATGGGTAAGGGCTCTCTCCTAGCCAAGATGGACATAGAGGCCGCATACCGCCTTATTCCGGTACATCCTCAGGACTGAATCTTGCAGGCAGTGGAATGGGAATGGAAACTCTATGTGGACCCCATGCTGCCATTCGGCCTCCGCTCAGCCCCCAAGATTTTCAATGCGGTGGCCGATGCATTGAACTGGTGTCTGCAAAAGGCTGGCATTCGCTATATCCAGCACTATCTGGACGATTTTATCGTAGTGGCGCCCCCACAGTCAGGCGAGTGCAAGGAAGCGGTGGAGACCATGGATGCAGTGTGTAGTGCCAATGGCTCCTCACAAACGAGAAGGTCCCACAACATGTTTGGTGTTCCTAGATATCGAGATCGATACAGTCGCGGGCGAGCTCCGCCTACCAGCTGAGAAGCTGTCGAGGTTAACTACACTACTCAATAAGTGGGGCGCTAGAAAGTCGTGCCAGAGGAGAGAGCTGGAATCCTTGATTGGGGTGTTGTCCCATGCCTGCAAGGTGGTAAGACCCGGACGATCATTCCTCCGGAGGCTGCTAGACCTCTTGCATGCTACAGGTACACGGCGGGGAAACAAATGCATCATTCGCCTCAACAGGTCCTGCCAAGCAGATATTGCTTGGTGGAGGGAGTTTGTCGGGCCATGGAATGGAGTGTCCTTCCTGTGCCCAACCCAGGAACTACCAACAGTGGAGGTGACGTCGGATGCGTCGGGGTCTTGGGGTTGCGGGGCTTGGCATTTGAGTGAATGGTGCCAAGTTCCCTGGGATAGCAGAGCTGACTCCTTGTCAATCACTGCAAAAGAGCTCGTCCCCATTATTCTAGCTTGTGCTATTTGGGGTCAGGCGTGGCATGGCCACAGGGTGCATTGCAGATGTGACAACCAGGTAGTCGTAGCAGCTCTGCAATCCAGAGCCAGTAGAGATGCAGGGGTGATGCACCTGCTAAGGTGTCTGATTTTTGTCGAGGTGCAATTGGGGTGTCATCTATTCGGATCGTACATTGACACACACGCTAACCATTTGGCCGACGACTTGTCTCGTGACCGTGCCTTTTCTTTCCTCTCTAAGGTTCCGTCAGCAAGTCACACACCCACACCAGTGCCACCCCATCTCCTGGACCTTCTCCTCAACCCCCAAGCCGACTGGGTGTCCCAGGAATGGCGTCAGCGGTTCAGCGGTACTTTCAGGAGGGCCTGGCGCCGTCCACACGTCGCACATACGACGCGGCAATGAGGAGATTTCACAGCTTCACCATTCATTTCAGCATTCAGGCACCCTTTCCAGTCACGGAACATCTGCTGTGCTCATTCGCTGCATATCTGGCGGACCAAGGCCTGGCACCACAGACAATCAGAAGCTACCTTTCGGCTGTCCGCAACACACAGTTAGCCTTGGGATTCCCAGACCCTAGGGACCACTCGTCACTGCCGATCCTGAAGCGGGTTCAGGCGGGAATCCAGCGAGTCAGATCAATGGGGGGTCCTCCTTCGTGTCTCCGCCTACCGATCACAGCGAGTGTCATGGAGCGAATCAAGACTCATCTGGATGCAGCAGATACTCCACACAAGGAACTCATGTGGGCGATCTGTTGTACGGCCTTCTTTGGGTTCTTCCGACTTGGTGAACTCCTCCCAGAGTCTAAGGCCAAGATCAACCAGGCAGTATCCCTCATGTGGGGTGATGTGGCTGTGGATAGCAGAGAGAAACCGACGATGATCAAGGTGCATCTGAAGAGATCCAAGTGTGACCAATTCGGAACTGGGGCGGACATCACCATGGGGGCAACAGGCCTGCCACTGTGCCCGGTCACAGCGATTCTTCAGTATATTGGGACTCGGGGGGCCACACCAGGGTTGTTTTTTAGGAAATCCCCCACACAACCGGTCTTAAAACCCTGGTTTGTGGACCAGTTGCGGGACATGTTGGCAGCGGTGGGCCTGCCTCGGCAGCAGTACGCCGGACACAGCTTCCGAATTGGGGCGGCTACGACGGCGGCTATAGCTGGGATCGAGGACTCTACAATCCAAACCCTGGGGCGCTGGCAAAGCTCTGCATACCTCCAGTACATCCGCTTACCAAGTGAGAGTCTGGCAAGGGTTTCAATGGTGTTGGCCAGGAACTCGGGTCCAGTGTAGAGGACCCAGAACATGATGTGTATGTGGTTCTGTGAGACTATATAACATGGCATTGTCACTGATTTACCACTGTAGTTGTGATCACCATTGAATATCAATTATTGTGCATTGCACTGTTATTATTTGCACTGGGATTTAAGTAGTGGCAATGGGTTGTGATCTAATTATGCTCAGTCATGTAGCAATCTGGAGCGGCAGCGGGGCCTAGTGGCAACAACCCCCCTACTCCTATCATCGTTGCCTTGGGGGTGGGAAGGGCACCTCCTAGTGGCCCATCCCCCTTGGGGGACTTGCCGATGCTGGGAATGCACATGGTACAGCATCGCCACACCTCTCACCCCCCAAGGCGCCGCTGGGGGAGACCTGCGGACGGGAACCATCCCGGGCTCAAGGCTAGCGCAGGACCGCAGGACGCACATGAACCCAGATTGCCAAACCGGTAGGTATGTTGTTATGGTAAGTCCCATCCTCCATTGGGAGCGTAGTTAACAGTAGAGTATCGGCTCGGCTAGTAGTGCACCAAATTGCGGAGCTCCAACTTACCGCACCGCTCCAAAAAATTGCTACAAAATTTTATAACCAGGCCCCGATATTTCCTGATATTTCCTCCAGATTCGCTCTAAAATTAGTGAGCGACTCCTTCGGCAGGTACTGTGTCCTTGTGTTATAGTAGAGAAGCCCCTGTAAGTATACAATAGTATTAATCGTGCATAGCAACCATCAACAAAAAATTGCGTAGGCGGTGTGCGGCCACCCTTAAAGTCATAGATAATTTTGGTGATATAGGAAATGATGAATATTATATCCCATCTTTAAAGAGTGATTATGATGAATCAAGTCTACATCCAGACTCTCTTGTCGTTACCTCTAGTCGGCCCTATTTCCCACTGAGAAAGCAAACTGAATTTGTCAAATATTTCCGAAATAGTAACACATTGAAAGAAGAAGTTAAATTTTTGGCCTGATTCTGGCAAAAATTTCTTCAGTGTTACTTATTTTTCTTGTAATCATGAAAACGTTTCAACTACATTAAAAGTTCGTTTTTCATTCCAATTTATTGAAGTTTCTGTTGAAGAAAAGAATCCTGGCATATACAGTTTGTTGAAAACAGCTTTGGTAGACATTATGAATACTATTGGAAGGAAGATATAGATTCTCTTTCAACATCATGTGTCCAAATGCAATGGATCACTTCATACCTTTTCAGATATTAGGCAGTTCTATAGAGAAATGCCCAAAATGTCAGTTTCAGATAAATAATAAGGACGAGAAATTAGTCAACAGACTGCTATGGGTACAATCTGCATTCCAGGGACCTCCTTATTCAGTAGTACACCCTGATGGTAAATGTACTAAACAATAATAGGAACTTTCAGTTGATGTATACTTGGTGTAGTTTTAAGGAAAAATTTTAACGTCAATGATACAAAAAAAAAGCTTATCAAAAGTATTTTTATCCTTTTTTGCTGTTGTTGAGCCAAGTAATTAAGTAATAGTAAGATGAATGTCAGAGCAGAAATAATGTGGTATATACTTGTCTACTGTTACAGCTATGTTTACAAATATGTACTTATTAAGTTTGTTTCAGCTTTGTATTTCTAATGTATAAAGTACTGAGTAAAATCTAATGTGTTCTAGCTGTACACAGCTGCAAATAGATTGATTGTTTCTTTTGTTTCTCTTCCCTTCAGATATGCTAAATGTTTCAAACATTTTGGCAATTAGTGCGAAACTTCCAAAAGCATCCTCGTGTGACAATATAATGAAGATCTGTCAGGATTTAACAGTTCCCACAAATTGCCTACCTCGACCAGTTTGGACCAGTTCTCTCTAGAACACAGATCTATTCAAGACATTTTGTTCCATGTAATATACAAATGGAAATGTCGCAATTTTAGAGCATCTTCAAAGACTCTGGCTCAAACACTCATGGAGTTGGGACATTACAAGGAAGCCTATTCAATCGATCCAACATGTAAGCTGACAATCATATGATCATGTGATATCTTCAGCTACTAATACTGTGATACATGAGATGATAGAAAATAGGTTGCGATTAACTGTAAACTTATAGTTGGTAGTGTTGCTAAGTATGTCCAGCTTGAGTTGGCACAACCACAAATGTGGCAAAAGAGGAATATATATATATATATATATATATGTGAGCGAGTCTGGGAAAAGGGACCTTACGGCGCAAAAATTGAAATTGAGAATTCCAGAAGTAAGTCATCGGAAAAATTCTTTCTTTCTCCTATTTTAGTTTTTTGCAGAATTAGTCTTAGTGACCCTTACTCTACCTCTATGCCAAATTTCAAATGTCAAAAGACTTAAAAGACCCCAAGCAAGCCGTGAAAAGACAAGCTACTATTTATTCTCTCTTGTTCTCGAAGTACAATAAACGGGGAATGGGCAGAGTTTGAAACTAGCAGCTAAAAAAAAAACAGCATAGCTTTGAGACTATTGCATGCACTCTACAGCTTACCTCTAGCTGAAAGTTTACCGCTACAGCGAATAGAGTAGCCAAGTTTTCCGGCAAGACAGGCCGTGAGACGCTTTGAAAGCTAAAAAGAACTCTACACTGTACACAAACTGCCATTAAAAAGCGGCTGCAAGATTTAATTGCGTACTCGGAATATGCCATTAAGTATACGGAAACGTTAATTATACCGGAAGTGGAAATTCAATTTATGTTTTCTCGATTTCTAGTTCAATTGCTTTTGCTGAATAGGGCCCAGTTAAACTGTCAGTTTCTCTGCGCGTCGAAGGTTTTAACCTCCAGTATTTTAGCACTAAGTTGAGATAAATTGTAGCTTTTTATTAGCATAAAAAACTCATTTTTTTTGGTTTGCTCCATAAGGTCCCTTTTCCTAGACCCACTCACATATATATTTTATATTCCCATAGACGTTTTTATTGAGTTTTGAAACAGCACTTTCCTGCTGGCTCTGAAGTCATTAAAGGGAATTTTCTGGAATGTTTTGACACAAGCTTTCGAATGGTGTAAACTCCGGAAGCGTAGTTGCTTCCATTCAAAAGTTCTTAACGTTTTTTTACCTCACCAACTCAACCTGGACATATTATTGATGCTTACCAATCATTGGCCCTTATATTGCATTTAATACCGAAAATCTGAGTGTATTTTTTTTTTGTATTAGTGCTTTTTAGAGCTCTTAATAGGCTCAGGATTAAAGAAGAGGTCACGAGACTTAAGCTTTCATGATAATAGAGCAAGACAGAGGTTAGTGTCATCACCAACTAGGACAGTGTTGCTGGTAGTAACACACTGAACAGCCCTCTTGACCTACAATCAAAAGATAAGAATCTCCTGATTGCATGCAAGTCTTGCAGTCATTCTTCTACTCTCTACTCAAGAGGAAAAGGAACCACTTCTTAATGTTGGCCATTAAAAGTACTCCATGTTAGCCTTCTTGAAGTTAGGTCTGGGTGTGAAATTCATGAGCTATTTCAGTAATTTTATTTAATTCAAGTTTTCATGTGGCAACAAGATACACAAGCAGTGTCCAGTAGCTTTTTTACTCCTAATGTCATGATTTATGTTATTTTTCCTGGTATTTACAACTTCCAAAAATGCTTCTATTCTCACGTCATTTTGAATACACTAAGCCTTGACCTTGCGGAATGTTTTTCTAATGAATTGAGATAAGTGGGGTAGGAATAGGGGGCAGGGGGAGGAGGGGGCAGGGGGAGGAGGGGGCAGGGGGAGGGTGGCTGAAGCTATCCAACTTAGAAGTAATGGGAGCTTAGCCTCCTCAATTTTCTGTTGTCAATAGTATGTACCACCAATGAAAAGTGACAATGAGAAATTTATGCAGCTAAAAAAATGTGAATTTGCCTTGGGATATAGTTAAATATCAGAAATAGCATTACAACAGCTTAGTAACTTACAAATAAGTGTTTCCCAAAAATTTGAGTGGACATGCTCTAATGGTTCAGGGAGGATGACTCTTTTAAAATCATTTTTGTTTCTACCACTTCACCTAAACAAAAATATTTGAGCATTTAGTGTTTATATATTGGTACGCATAGTAGATATAATCTGCAGTGATCTCGTCCCCCATATTATTATTTTGTTCCTACCCCTTTTATTGAGACATGGTATCTTCTTCTTCATAAAATTGGCACTGCAAGTCTGATTGTAGATTGTGTGATGCACTACATCTCCAGGCATAGTATGTTTCATTGCATAATTAACTGGCCCTGTTAATACTTCAACTCTTCTTAGCTTATAAAATAGAAGATGGGACTAATGTTGATAAAAACCTTGAAAACAATGCAATTCACCAGTTGTGCTTGCATTATTGAAATAAAAAAGGAGTTGTTTCTCCATATGGGACCAGTCAGACGCCTCAAGGGTAACCCACACTTCTCCTTAAGTCTAATTTATAGCTGTAATATCTTGGCATGTTATTTCCTTCAGCAATATAAAGCAGAAATGAGAGAAACAATGTATGGAAATGTTGCAAGTAATAAATCCAAGCAAAGAAAATTCGGGGAATAGTGATAAAAATGCCTGGTATTAAACAGGCGCAACAGTGGTGCTGAACTGGATCAAAGAAACACACAAAAACACCACCAACATCAACCAGAAATAGAATATAAAACACCAACCCCCCCATATTGTAAGGTGGAACTATTATGATGAACTTACCTGTATATATTTTCTCTACCAAGGACTAAATGATACATGCAGGACAGATATCAGCTTCTAGTAAAGCATGTACACCAGGCATCGATGCTCGCTGGTTGTTAAATACATATCTTTCTTTGCCCATAACTCCTTTACTGTTATTTTCTGACTACTAATTTTAGTATCAAATTGTTGGCCTATTTAAGAGCTATCTGATGGTACATTAACTTTTGATGTAAGAGGTACCAAACCAAAGGTATGACCAAACATATCAAAAACCACAAACTGCTAATTAAGAATTAAATGATTTACACATTTTAGTGATTTTCACCATGTTCCCCCAGGAGGATTTCTTAAGACTTTTTTGCTGTTATAGAGAACATAATAAAGAAACATAATCAGTTGAGTTTGCTTTTGTTGCAATTTGTTCAAGGTTGACTTATCATAGTGACTGTACTAAAGCCTACTTAGCTACGAGTCAAACAATTGCATCTAGCAATATTGCAGCTGATACTTATGCCTGAAGAAGTTAGTAATACTTGAAGGGTGGTGGCCAAGTGACCAAGTATAATACATGATCAGTGGCAGAGAAAATTGGGGGGGGGGGTTAATTGCCTCCCTTCCCCCCCCCCCCTTTTCCCATTAATATATTGGAGTTACTGAGCCTTCCAATTTATGTTAGAAAGAACAGAGTCCCATTTCCCTTGGACATTTGTAAAATCTTGAATCTTATTGTTATTATATGTAGCTGACTTACCTTTCTTGTATTGCTTCAACAGCAACTGACTGAGTAGCAGTTCTGTGGTGAATTGATCAATACAATTGATTACCAAATTTTCAGCTGCTCATTAAGAAAGAGAACTAGTTAGTATTGGCCGAGTATATACAAGCTTGCTGAGTTTCTGATGGATTCCTCTCAAGTACTAGTTCAAGAATGAGCAGTCGATTTTGTTGAGATATCTCCGTCTCTGACTAGACGTGTGCCAGAGTTAACACTTGTATTTATGTGCACTCTGTGATGGCATTGGCATTTGTGAACCAGTATTTATGGCATTTTTTCATCATCCTGCACAACTTGTTGAGATACCAAGGAATTTACAAGCCTCACTATTTTACTATTGTTTATTGTATATAAAGCATCCTTCCACTTATTGGAAGCCAGTTGAAATATGGTGCCATACTTTTGAGGCACTGGGTCAAGTAACTTCCTGCCACTTCAAAGAATACATACAAAGTTTGTTGCTAGTATTGACTAATTTGAGGAAGTAAAGTGTTATTTGTCATGCCACTTTAACAGAAGTGTTACTGCAATACTTATTTATTTATATACAGATTTCAACATCAGCAGATATTGCACATTTGTGAAACTTATTTGACTTCCAGGGTAAATATAGCTACGACAAATCATGCTCACATGGAAATGCTATGTAAATATGTTATCAAATACAAAATGAATTTACTTGGTATGGTAAATGCAAGAGTAAGTATACGAGTAAAACTAGAAAAGATTTAACATAGGTGTATGTATGAAACATTCACTTAGTAAATTTAAAGCAAATTATCACAATTGCAAATGTAAATGCATTTGCAATTGTGATAATTTGCTTTAAATTTACTGGTACTTGTAAATACTTGTGTGTGGCTTACCCGGTGAAGCCTCCAAGGTAGTTGTCACTGCCACCTGAGTCTTACTCTGTAGGTGATCGCAAGGGATTGACATAATCCCAGCAAAAGTGTTTAATGACGTAGTAGCTGAGGGATGATGGAATACACAAATGATACACACAAGTTATAGACTGACTACAAAAATAAAGTGTGGTGACTTATATGCATGCCCAGTTTTTACTAACCACACACCCTGAATTGAATTGTACACACGCACGGAGATAACGACCAATCATCTAATGTCTATATATTGATATTAGCGTGTGCTAGCTAAATTATTCAGTAGTAATACTGAGAGTGTCCTCTAGTTTTCACTTTGGGGAGGAGAACAGTCCCACAACTTGCTAATCCATGATTTCATTCAGTGATACTTTATGAACTCTAACAGCATAATTGTAGTCCTTAATTCCTCAGTTCAGATTTTATGCACGTTTTTCAGTATCACAAATATCTTCCTAAAATGACTTGGCATTACAGATAGTGTGATAAACTCGTTCTGAGAATCATGTATATTGTATGCTCTTTTTTTTTTACTTTCAGTTTCCAACATTACTATCGGAGTTATCAATCAGATTTTACGAACCAAGAAATCTTGTCACAAACAGATACTAATGAGGTAATTGCTACTTTCTATTCATTGTAGTTGTTTTGGGTAAGGCCAAACTATAGAGAAACTCAAGCATGTACAGACTCAGAACAATTACTGAGCACTAATTCACACACCTACTTGTGCCATTCTTGCACAGATCTGCTTTATCAAGTATATTCATACCAACAACTATATACATGTATTCTTATACTTCATTAAAATTCACCTCACCACCTAACGATTTCAGAAGATAATTTTTTACTTCAAAGTATAATAATCTTAGTTCTTGCATGTTTTTTTAGTTTGTATTTAACTAATGTCAAGGCTAGTGTTGTTTATGATCAATGCAACAATGATAAAAAATACTGATCATCCACTTTGTGTGAGGCTCGCAATTTGTGACTGCAGTTTTCCTTCGAATTTCTATCTTCACCTCAGTTTGGGATCATCAATTACGCGTACAGTAGTCAAGAAAGGCTAGTTTTAGATATTTTGTTCTGAAATTGCCAGTTGCTACTGAAGAGATCTCCATAAAAATTTCCTGGACTTTATAGTTTGTATACTACAGTAGTTTCCAAATACCATTCTCCAGAACCAGAGGAAGGAAATTTTAAGTGGTCAGGCCAGGAAGTGGGTGTAGCATAGGTGTGACCTAATGCTTCAATACAAACAGTAGAACAAAGAATCTTATATGACTACAATCACAGTTTATTTTGCCCTCTGTATAGAGCAGACTTTTTGTGTGCAATTTTGCATGCCAACTTTGAATTACTCTTTCTGAATTTGAAGGCTACAATATGATTGGTTGAGATAACGGCCAATAATCTAATGTCTATATATTGAAATTAGCGTGTGCTAGCTAAATTGTTGAGTAATAATACTGGGAGTGACCTCCAGCCTTTCCAGGAGGAGGGCAGTCCCACAACTTGCTGATCAATAATCTCATTCATAGACACTTTATGAACTCTAACAGCATAATTGTATAATCTCATTCATAGACACTTTATGAACTCTAACAGCATAATGGTAGTCCTTAATTCCTCAATCCAGATTTTATGCACATGTTTTTCAGCTGCTACTATCACAAATATCTTCCTGAATTGACTTAGCATTGCAGATAGTGTGATAAACTCATTATGAAAATCATGTATAATGTATGTTGTTGTTTTTACTTTCAGAGACCACCACAAATACAACTTTGGGTATGTTTATTTTTATGAGGTAATCGCTAATTTCTATTCATTGTAGTTGTTTGGGTAAGACTAAACCAGAGAAACCCAAGCCTGTATAGACTCAGAACAATTACTGAGCACTAACACACACACCTATTCGTGCCATTCTTGCACAGATCTGCTTTACTAAATGTATTCATACATCACAACCAACAGCTATATACATTCACTTCACCACCTAAAGATTACAGTAGATACATTTCTGTTAGTTTGTGTTTAACTAATGTCAAGGCTAGTGTTATTTATAATCAATGCAACAACAATGATAAAAACTATTGATCATCCACATTTTCTGAGGCTCACAATCTGTGACTGCAGTTTTAGTCCAGTCATTATGGACAAAGCATCTTAACCCTTAAACGATTACTACAATTTGTTCTGGTACTGTTCCACATCACATTCAACTTACTAAAAATCTACCAAAATCTGACAAATAGAGATCACAAGCTCATTAATAATTTTCCCAAAATATCTTCGATAGGCCTTACCAGAAAAATATACATATGCAGTTTTATTCTTTGTGCACAAACTTTTTGTGTATCTTCATTAATCTTGTTACAGATGTCATTTCAAATGAACATAACTAGAATACTCATAATCTTGATGACGATCAAGAATTGGTGGTAAAATCTACTTACGCAACATTCAAGTGATTTTGAAGTAGGAGAATTGATCAATACAATTGATTACCAAATTTTCAGCTGCTCATTAAGAAAGAGAACTAGTTAGTATTGGTCAAGTATATACAAGTTTGCTGAGTTTCTGATGAATTCCTCTCAAGTACTAGTTCAAGAATGAGCAGTCAATTTTGTTGAGATATCTCTGTCTCTGACTAGAAGATAAGTATGCCAGAGTTAACACTTGTATTTATGTGCACTCTGTGATGGCATTGGCATTTGTGAACCAGTATTTATGGCATTTTTCACCATCCTACAGAACTTGTTGATACAGTAACAATGGCTAAAAGCTACTCTTTGTTGATTTGGCTTAATTTATTCATCTCACAAGGTCATAATCTGGGCCTATGTATTTGAAGTTTTCCCATTTTGTTAACAAATTTCATGATTTTTCATTCCCCTGCGGTATCAGGCTTCGTGCCTTAGACGATATAACGTAGTGAGATCCCTATTAGTGTTTGCAGAAAAAATGCAGAGTTTTGTCATGAGACAGTGGAGTAAGAAGTAAGGGCCAGTGGGACCAATACAATGGCCCTTCCAATAATTTTAAACCTGGACATGCAATATTTTCCCATGCTATTATTTCATTTCATGGTGAGCAGTTATGGTTCTGTGATCTGATGTGATATAGGTTGTATTAGAAAACTAGCATCTACCTATAATATAGTTCAGATGCTTCACTTTCTGCAGTTGCAAAACTTGGTTTAGTTATAGCTATATGACTGAAAGAAAACTATTCTGATCAGAAAGCAAGAATCCAAAACACTGATACACTTTGACTCTAGTAGCAACATCTTAATTGACTATCTTGTGGAATTCAAAAAAGAAATTGGATGCATATCACGTTAACTTATTTATACTTTACTACTTGCAAATTTCTCCGAAATGGATAGCTATATGTGACATGGCATAGAAAAGGGTGGGATGTGAACAAGGGCAAATATTTGTGTCGGAGGGGGCGTAACTTCCTCCGAACCGATTGGTGGGTGTGGCGCAGATGTTGTTATCGCCCGAAGGACCAGGAGTTCTGTGGCCTATTGGCGCCGAGTGAATTAACCTCGCAACCGCTGGCTTTCGCTTGCAGTCTTGAAGCCGCACCCGCAAAGAGCGCATTCTATAACTTGGCTAGGGCTATAGTATAAGTATCACAGAACACGCCTTGCCGTCGAATTACGTTATTTAAGTAGTGAGGCACGGTGATATAAAGACGGTGGGTTGACCGAGCTAGGAATATAATTATGTGTATGGAAAGGATCGTTACAGGTAGTGTGTGCGCATGACTGAGTTCGCTGTGGAGGAGAGAACCTGCCGTGAAGAAGGGTGGCGCAGCCAGCCAGCATCCTCAGGAAGAATCTCCGTGTGAAGGTCTTGATGGCGCCTGAACATCCTGGGGGGGAGGGGAAGAGTGCTGGTCCTCTGCGTTGAGTTGTAGATCATCTGGAGGAGTGTCATCTGCGCAGAGCCTGACCAGCATGTGGACGGGTCTCCGATATGTGTGATCGGAACACCGGACGTCCACTGCCCTGATTATACCGTGTGAGACTGGCCGAGCCGAGTGAGACTGGCCAAGCCGAGTGAGACTGGCGGAGTCGAGTGAGACTGCTGAGTCGAGTGAGACTGGCCGAGTCGAGTGAGAGCGAGGCTGCTGACTGACTGTGAGTCGAGTGCGAGCGAGACTGCTGACTGACTGTGGATCGAGTGCGAGCAAGACTGCTGACTGACTGTGGATCGAGTGCGAGCAAGACTGCTGACTGACTTTGGATCGAGTGCGAGCAAGACTGCTGACTGACTGTGGAGTCGAGTACGAGCGAGACTGCTGACTGACTGTGAGTCGAGTGCGAGGCTGAGCCAAGTGAGACTGGCTGAGTCGAGTGAGACTGCCTGAGTCGAGTGAGACTGGCTGAGTCGAGTGCGAGCGAGACTGCTGACTGACTGTGAAGTCGAGTGCGAGCGAGACTGCTGACTGACTGTGGAGTCAAGTTCGAGCGAGACTGCTGACTGACTGTGGAGTCGAGTGAGACTGGCTGAGTCGAGTGAGACTGGCTGAGTCGAGTGAGACTGCTGAGTCGAGTGAGACTGGCTGAGTCGAGTGAGACTGCTGAGTCGAGTGAGACTGGCCGAGTCGAGTGAGACTGGCTGAGTCGAGTGAGACTAGCTGAGTCGAGTGAGACTGCTGAGTCGAGTGAGACTGGCCGAGTTGAGTGAGAGCGAGGCTGCTGACTGACTGTGAGAGTCGAGTGCGAGCGAGGCTGCTGACTGACTGTGAGTCGAGTGCGAGCGAGGCTGCTGACTGACTGTGGATCGAGTGCGAGCGAGACTGCTGACTGACTGTGAGTCGAGTGCGAGCGAGACTGCTGACTGACTGTGGATTGAGTGCGAGCGAGACTGCTGACTGACTGTGGAGTCGAGTGCAAGCGAGACTGCTGACTGACTGTGGAGTCGAGTGCGAGCGAGACTGCTGACTGACTGTGGAGTCGAGTGCGAGCGAGACTGCTGACTGACTGTGGATCGAGTGCGAGCGAGACTGCTGACTGACTGTGGAGTCGAGTGCGAGCGAGGCTGCTGACTGACTGTGGATCGAGTGCGAGCGAGACTGCTGACTGACTGTGGATCGAGTGCAAGCGAGACTGCTGACTGACTGTGAGTCGAGTGCGAGCGAGGCTGCTGACTGACTGTGGAGTCGAGTGCGAGCGAGACTGCTGACTGACTGTGGAGTCGAATGCGAGCGAGACTGCTGACTGACGTTGTCCTTGCATAGCTGATGGATTTCAGCGAGGTCATCCAAAGGAATGTCGCAGAGCACAGAATCGTTGGTGAGGCGCTCATACCGGGTCTTGAGTCTGGTGAGCTGTCTACGAAGGCTGGCACGCTTTATCTTGACAGAGTTGAAGTCGGTGAGGTTCGCAATAGCTTTAAGTTCGACGTTCATCGGTATTGATTGAATTTGTTATTGCTCTGGTGCCTTGCTCTATGAGAAAGGTGATATCTCAAAGGTGAAATCTGAGCAGCAATAGCCAGAGGTCAAACAATTGAAGTCCTTCAGTTTGGTGGAGCTTCTGGTTCGAACGGATCGTCGATCAGTCGAGTCTCAGCGCGGGCGTGTTGACAAGGATCAGATGCGGCTCGAAGGACCAATGTCGGAGGGGGCGTAACTTCCTCCGAACCGATTGGTGGGTGTGGCGCAGATGTTGTTATCGCCCGAAGGACCAGGAGTTCTGTGGCCTATTGGCGCCGAGTGAATCAACCTCGCAACCGCTGGCTTTCGCTTGCAGTCTTGAAGCCGCACCCGCAAAGAGCGCACTCTATAACTTGGCTAGGGCTATAGTATAAGTATCACAGAACATGCCTTGCCGTCGAATTACGTTATTTAAGTAGTGAGGCACGGTGATATAAAGACGGTGGGTTGACCGAGCTATGAATATGATTATGTGTATGGAAAGGATCGTTACAGGTAGTGTGTGCGCATGACTGAGTTCGCTGTGGAGGAGAGAACCTGCCGTGAAGAAGGGTGGCGCAGCCAGCCAGCATCCTCAGGAAGAATCTCCATGTGAAGGTCTTGATGGCGCCTGAACAATTTGAGTTATATTCATATTTTAAGTATACAATGTACTTAATGAAAATCATCCAATCATAATTTTACTTGCTACTCAAACAGATGTATCTCAAAAGTGACGTTAAAGTGATCAATATTTTTTGCAGAATGTTTAATGTACGAGGAATTAATGAAAATTTAAAAAAAGCAAGAAAAATCAGAAGTCAAAATGCCAAGAGGTTCCCCCATTTTCACATTCCCTGTCATACATACATATATATTTACCATGGTAATACTTTGAAGACATTGTATTCTGCGGTGTAGAGTAAGTCCGTGAATATGTTTATGACAGTTTACATTGGCCCTACCAATATTTTCATAATCCTACTCCACTATAAGAACAAGATACCCCAAAATTATATATTCTGTTATAAGTTCATTTGAATCTCTCAGTGACACAGCCAATGCCATATGAAGAAGAGTAGCTTGATTTTCATTATTGATGTTATTTAAATTACCTCACTTAAGTCATCAGTATCATCATGAATTAAATGAAATAATTTAATTACACTTGATTTGATGCTATTAGTGATAAATATTCTTGTGATGATATACCCTTAAATTACTGAGCCATCTTTGATGTATCAGCACTTCATGCACATTTCATTAAATTGTATATATCTTCTTTCTTTTTCCGATAAAATAATAGTTCAAAAACATATTTTTGAGTATTATATATTCAACATGAGAACCCTGGCAAACAGCAACCTTAATTGATCTGGGAAATAACAAGGTCGCCTTGCAGTCTACGTGATATTTCATGTTTGCTGCATGCAAGTTGGAGAGAAACCCTCCCATTCTAATTGTATGTTCTCAGATTGAAAGTCCTTTCTGGCCTCGCAGCTTAAAACATGGCTTCTATTAAACATCTGTGTCTACAGCTATTTTCTTCCTGCAAGTACCTATATAATATTGGATGTCATCTGTTTGGGTGCCTAGAGTCCTTCTCAATTGCAGTCCTCTCCACACAAGTGATAACTTTATGCTATTATACACAAAACTTTGTGAATTGCTTTCTTGTGACAATGCTTTTTGACACTCTTTCATGAGCAAGCATGTTATCCATCAGCTTGCTAATTAGGGGGGGATGATATGAAAATATTGTGTCTTGTTGCTATTTCAGATTCTGAACTGACTCTGAGGCTTGACATGAAATTTAGAGTACAATATTTTTTTCTTGTGAGGTAGTGAAGTTAACTAGGACAAGCAGTACGTCTGTTACATATGTAGCTTGCAAAATAATAAAATAATTGTTTCAATATTATAACGAGATTAATATTTCACATCCACTGCTTAGCATGAGATTTTATTTTTCCAAATTTATTATTGAATGCATTTAGAGTGGTAAAATAGACTCGAGCTGCTTCTTATCATTATGAAAAAAGTAGCTGTGGTACTTATGCTAGCAATGACTTGCTTCTTACCAATAAACAGAGTAATGTGTATTTGTAATTGCTTCGGTCACCTTGTCTGTTTACAGCTGCATTTTCTTCATTTGTACAGCTTCATACAAAGTGTGGGGGGAACAGCAAGTCGCCCACTTCAGAGACAATTTACAATTGCCGGTAACTTGGATATTGTGGCCACCAGAGTTGGTGGAGTTAAGCTGTGAGACCTTCAGGTGCTCAGAACTCAATCTTAGGTTAAACTTTAATTAAGCTCAAGCATTGGTCAAGGACTCAGCCTTTGCAAATAAATGTACAGACTAAAAATTAACATGCGAACACAACACAAAAGTTCTGACTTGAGCCTACTGCACAAGTGCAGGTTGACCAATTTCTGGGCAATTTACTATTCCCGACTAGTACAATCAACACACACACACACACACACACACTAATTCTTATACTTCAAAATACAAAACACATGAAATGATGCAAAACAACAAATGTTTCATCACTTCTTCTTGTCTCTTACCTCCTTTCTTCTATTCTTGTTGGAGGCGGCCCCACTCAAAGTATACATTTAGCTAGCATAGTTGCCGAGCCAATATACTTGATTGAAGCATTCCACTGCATATTATTGCCTACTCTATCTCTTTGCTAATTGGCAACTTGGCGAACCAAACCCTACATTAAAATACACTCCCAAAATATGAAACCAATTATGTACCTCCTCTTACTGTAAGTTCCTTTAGGAGCTTATATCATCTTCTATTTCAAGGTATAGGTGAGTTTCTTTCAATTTTATCTGCTATTTGACTTTGTTGTGCTTGCAGAGCGGACACTTGCTGCTGGAAGCTTCTTAACACAATCAATACTTCCTCATTTGAATTTGAGGTGCCAGTACTTGAAGAGTCTTAATGAGTACTCGTGCCCTGGCCTAAAAGTGGCTGGAGCTGCAAGGTAAATAGTTGATGCAGCTTGCTTCCAGAAAGTGATATTTTTAACTGAGGTCTATTTTCACAAGGGTTTGCACTATAGGAAACTGAAAAATGCTGACTCCAGTTTCATGAAATGACTTCACTGCAGTTGTTGAGTTAGGGTTATGGTCAAAATTATCCAGAGCACCAACAGTGAATAATCTATCTGTAAGACAGGCCGGGGCCACAACTCCTTCTTTTTATTGTTCAGATACTGCTGCAGCTATAATAATTTCAATTTGTAAACTTTGTCATATGAAATACAAATTCACATGTGATAAGTTGTTCAATGAGTTTCTTGCTCCCAGCCATGTGGTGAATGTTTAGACCAATGTAAATGGGAAGAGGTGGCTCAAGATCAGAGGAATGCCTTGCTTTCATGGTACAAGATTCAGAAGCTTTCTTATGTGTTAAAATGACTTGACCTACAGTTAGTCATGCCTGAGTTTCACATCGCCCTTGGTCTTTCAAATTAGTACCATTGAATATTAAAGGAATAAGATAGTGAGGCTTGAAGGACGAGGCTCCTGTAGGCAATTAGATGGAAAGGAACCATTGAAGGGCTGATCAAATTATTGTAGCAGCCTTGGCTAAAATGGTAGAATCTTCAAAACAATTCCCTTTCTGTAAAGCCTCCCTAAGCATATCTTGGACAGCCTTATGGAATGTGATTACGGTATTTCTGCCATCAAACTGTTCTTGGGCTTCTGGGAATTGTTCCAACAGTCGTTCCTTCAACTTGATTTTACTGTGCCCCTTAGAGATATCAAAATCATGAAAACGACTGACCTAGAGGGAATACTGACCTAGAGGGAATACTGACCTAGAGGGAATACTGACCTAGAGGGAATACTGACCTAGAGGGAATACTGACAGTTGAACAGTGAAGTTCCAGAACTAACGGCTTTCTCAATGTAGCTAACCAACTCCACAAATACTCTGGAAAGGTTTATATTATTTCCCCCAATGTGGACCTTCTCTTCTCTGATATTTTTCCTAAAAGTGACTTCTGTAATGGTTTCTCAAACTCGTAAGGCACTTAGAGTGATTTGCTATAAGGTCTCCACCACATGAACCAGAAGCTTAGAGTCCTGCAACACTTATCATTCTCTGTATGTTACTATCTGCAGCAAAAGTAGAAACTTGTGGAAATTACTTTCTTCAGACGTTTTTCACAAAAAAAATGCAGTTGTTAACTTTTACTCTTGCTGGGTGGTCTCTCTTAGTTGTAGTCATCTACACTCTTGGATTTATGTTTCCTTGCCTAGTTCTGTTTGGAACTATTAAACTTTAAATGATAAGATTTGTGCCAAGATGCAAAGTTGACAACAAAATCGAATACACTTGCACTACCACTAAAATAAATACATGCAGGAAGGGCATCAGGTCCCTCAACTCAGCTACATTGCATAAAAATGATCTTCTCCACATTTTCGCAGCTACTTGTAGGACCACATTGGTCGTCGTCATTAATCCTTCCGACAAATGACACATTGTTTCCAATTTAACTTCATGTAATACTCCACATAGCACAGTTGCATGAACCTAGCCCGACACCAAAGGATGGTTATGTATAATGACTTAGTTTTTACTACTTCACACTTTAATTGTGAGTGTTTTCCTTATAAGTGACAATTTTTCACACTTGTTATTACTTTGATTCACCAAACTCCAAACAGTTGTCCGATATTATTTCTGATTGGCAGCCATCTTGCTTTACGAACGTGATTCATGACGGCTCCTTGGCTAAAATTCTTAGTAAGCCCTAAGGAACAACCATAAAAATGTTATGCTTTTGTCAAATGAAAACTGGTAAACTTGCATAATGTCCCTAAGCCACCTGACTGCGTAAGTGGATCATCAAGATATGAATATGAGGCAACAGCATAAATATTACCGCTAATGTCTTCTGTGCAAGCCATGTTTAGAACCTTAAAATCCTTTACCCATTTTTGTTTTAAATGTGGTCAAGCAATAGCCTAGGCTTTCTGACTGCTTATCAAGAAGCCTTGCCTTTCACCCTGGAATTATAATAATTGAACATAGTATATCAATTTAAGTGCTATAATTACTGAGTTAGTAATACTTGAAGGTGGTGGCCAATGACCAAGTATAATGCATGATCAGTGGCAGAGAAGCAAGGGGTGGGGGTAATCGCCCCCCTCCTAATACATTGGAGTGATCTGAGCCTTCCATTTTATGTTAATAAGAACTGAGACCCTTACCCTTGGGCATTTGTAAAATCTAGAATCTTACTGTTACTATGTAGCTGTGACATATCTTTCTCGTATTTCTTCAACAGCAACTGTCTGAATAGCAGCTCTGTAGACAGAGCCAGTAAGAATTGTAAGTTAAAGATCAAGGAAGCTGTACACATACAGATGACAACTGACAACAACAAGTTTAACAGAGACATAAGTTTAGAGCTTCCAGGATGCTGGCTGTCCATGCTGCATACAAATTACCATCCGGGATATAATAAATAGTAAGCACAAACTCCAGAAATCTTGCTGTTTACATTGTGTTATTATATCACCATGGAGAGTTCAATCTCAGTTGACCCGTGAAGAGGACTCCAGTAAGAAGTCTAAATGTTGGGCTAAGTTATAATTAACAATATTGGCTGTTAAAAAGAGAACAAATTGCTATTATTATGAATTTAACTCTTTGAAAGAAACTCCTGTCTTCCATGTTGTATGTCTAGACTTGAGGTAGTGCAGAAATTTGCAGAGGTTTCTTTATATGGGATCAGTGAAAGTGCCATAAGTGTAACCCATGCATATGTAATGAGGCGGAGAGATAAAATGTGTAGGTGATGCCAAATTTGTAGGTATCTAATGTTGTAGAAGCTTGAGGCAACACCAACAGATATAATAGCATTAAGGCACCTGTAAAAAGGTTAAAAATTAACACTGTCCTGTCTTCATGAACGATATGGTTATGCTCAACTGCCTTGCTTCATACTCAAAGCTACCACAATATAAAAAAATTCTCTAGCATATTTTAATACACAAAAGTTACCAATACCACATAAAATTTAATTTCAATTGAAAGAAATAATGATTCTACACCCCAGAAAATTCTATGCTAGTAGTCTGAAACATATTATTATCAAATTTATTAACCATCAGCACATGTGCGCGAGAGGGTTACAGTACTGGTTTGTCTGTCTGTCAGTCAGTCAGTCATTCTGTCACATGGATCTTGAAGATGGCAGCCTCTCCGAAGATTGAAACAAGCATCAAATTTTTAAGTCCCTTTAATGTGCCAGAAATTTTAGTTCTTTCATAAAAAGCTAGTTTTTTTTTGGCCGTACAATCTTAGCGGGTGTTGGTAACACCCCCTATAGCCACATCATACTCATGTGAGCAATTATTTTCTTTGTTGCCCATGGTGGTTTTATATTACATTATTCTCAGCAGTTTACTGGAATGCTTGGAGTTTCCTATTGAAACTACTAGTGAGGTCAGTATCTCTTGTAGGTTAAACTTATCTTATGAAGACAAAATTAATGTCTATAGTTTCATTGCACGAGTTGCACATCGACTTGCTCAAGCCTCATTAAAATAGCTAATAGATTGCTCGTTCTTTTGGTTTGAGATTATTATTGTAAATAGGCTAGGTAATGTTTAGTGACACTGAGGATCCCACCTTTGGTGCTTCGTTCTTATAGTAGCAAGAATATTTGGTCAAGCAAGTATATCATAATTCACATAAAAATATAATTGTATTATTAACAATTCTAGTAAAATATTACTATATGCCACAATTTGGCGAGTACACATAGCACACACAAGTGGACTATTGGATGTTTTCATAAGAAATTTGGTATAGTGTATTGTATTTGATTGTCAACATAATCCAATAATTGTGATGGAGCTGATAAATGAATATTGCAATTGTACATTTTATAAGGAGCTGTATATCACACTAGATTTTATGGTGTCTGTGTATATAGATGGATTCTGATGATTCTATGGTTGAGGGTGATCTACAGCCATCATTAAGGCCCCTGTCATCATTCGGATGCAAATTATCTACTGCACCAAGTACGGTATCTGTATTTATAGTTAAGTGTAGTCAATGTAATTATCAGCTGTAACAACATAAATATTAAGCAAGCTTTTTATGGATTTTAATGCCATAGTGAAGCATGGTCAGATGAGTCAATTAAACCTAGTGTGGTGGTCTGCTATTTTGACTATAAATGATAGAAGTGGTTTGGCTGGTTTCAGTTCCACAATATTAATTCTGAAGAGTTTACTCTTCAGAATTACTGTTGAGCACTGTTGATATTCCACCGTGCCATGTAGACAAAGAACTTTCCAATTTTCTCATACAGATTTTCTGGATGAAATGAAGCACTAAAGGTGCTACTATATGCTAGCTAATTATTAAATAATTTCTCATACCAATCAAGTATCAATAGCTGTGCAATGAAAAATGGTACATGTGCTGCACTAAGGTGCTGTAATAATATATATTATTTTTTTATTTATTCGAATATAGTGCTAAAGCATAAAAATATATTAAAATAAGGGCCGATATTATACTGAAAGTACAGAAAGGAAATCAAAACTCATTTTAATGTTTCAAAATTGCTGCTATTCTAAAAGTAGATGCCAGAATAAATTATGCTTTAACATTTTCTTTAATCGTTTAATATTTTTTCTTATAGGCACTGAGAGCAATCCCAATTTTGCTACTATTCGTGGCAAAAGTGAAGTGCTTGAAGTTCGGAAAGAAACTGGAGGTAGGTCCAAATATCAGGTCTCTATTATTGTCATATTTTAATTTGGTAAACAATCATGACACTTATCAGCATTCTTGTTACAAGTTTCTACAGCATTTGTAATTTTTTATTGTCAGTGTATTTTGATTATGCACCTCTAAGTATTATATCACGGTAATTTATGTTCTATAATTTTTTCAGACTCTTATATATCTATTATGCATAATTATCAAGTTCTGACCCTTCACACAAACTAGATAGAAACTTCTTTCCTGGCGACGACCAAGATTTTCATTTTTTCCCTTTGCTTTTTTCCAGACCTCTTTATGTGAGAAAGTTTTTATACTCGTATAAAGACATTATTATTTTAAAAAAAGCATTGGGTATTTAGGGTTTCCCAAGAAATACGGACACTACAAAGCTTTCTACAGTATGAAAGCAAGCTGAATCACTGCTTTATTAAATACACGAGAATCCATTTGTTTAATATTAGCTACTATCAGAATTTTGCAAATGCAGTTGTGTCTTACAAATATTATTTGAACTTGTGGTGGTAGCAAGTTATCTTGGAATGCACTGTTTGTCATAGTTATGTAAACACTATTATGCTTTTTTATGTGAAAATTCATTGTCTAATAATCATGTCACACATATAATACAATGGAAGTCTTTTGCTGATACATCCACGAACTAGTGTGTGTGTGGGGTGGGTGGGTGAGAATAGCGTGTGTTGTAGTTGACTGTTTAGCTAAAATAGCACAAAATTCTGATGACAAATATATAATTTTTTTTTTATTTATTGAAGAAAACATTTGCCATTTGTTAAATCTATGTGGCTTGCTCGAGCTGTGATTTCAAAATCACGATAAGTTGCTGTTGCTATATGTAAATAATTAAAAGAACTTGGCCAGTTTTGGTAGCTGAGAACTTCGTTGTCTATAGACACGTGTGTGGGTGTGTAAATAGCACTTTGAATCAATTGAAACGACTTTAACTTTAGGCTTTGATTACTGAAAGGACTAGGCTGTACTTGATTTAATTATAGGTGGTATTTTGTATGATTTATTAATATATTCATATTCATAGGAGGAAATAATAACTCTTCGATTGAACCATTAGAAAAAATTGAGTTTAATATGAGTGAAAATTCAAAAACTCTATCATGGTATAAATATGGATTTGCATTATATTGTCATGAAAATAATTGGACCGATATACGACAATTGTCCGTCTCTGTCTCAGTTTACACATCTGGAGACTTCATTTTTCCTGAGAAGTATAAATTGGTTAGTAGTGTTTATCAGATCACGTGTGATAAACCATTTTCTGCTAGTATAGAAATTCAGCATTGTGTTAATTCTTCAGATCAGCTGACATTTGCTGTGTCATCAGATGTTAGGCCACCCTTTCACTTCAGTGTTGTGGATGGAGGTGATTTTGTCAATAATACTGGTCTTTTAAAAGTGAGCAAATTTTCTCGTTTTTCTGTTGTATGGAAGCGGTTGTTTCCTCCAGCAAGTATTATATATAACATTTACTTAAGCCATAGTAGACGACCAAAGCTCATGGACAATGCGAAAATGTGGAATTTGTCTTTTTATGCTTTCAAAAAATTAAGAACTTTGGAAAAATGCTTTCATAATTATATTGGTAACTTCCCTTATTTAGTTCGGTGTTCAGTTGAACTTGAAGAAAGTGCAGAAGAGTTGACTTTTCAGTACAGCAATAGTGAACATTCTTTGGAATTTCATGAATATACTGAACTAACCATTACCAAAAATGAAATTGACACATATGGAGAAGTTTCTGGACGCCCACCAGAATGTAAAATGATAATGAAAAATAAAAACCTAAGCATTTCATCATTTTCAGTTTCATTTAATATTACTGGAGCGAAGCCTCCAATTAACACTATTAAGTTCCACTGGCCAATATATGGTAAGTCTAGTAAATTTATTATGACTAACAAAGTTATGTTACATGGTTTTTAAGTATTACTATTCACAACTTTTTCAAAGACAATGTGTAGAATAAGGACAAAAATTATTGATAACAAGGTATTATGATGGTATGCATACCCAGTTAAATTGTTTGGGTAATATACCTATATTTACTTGTTATCGTGTAGCATGAAGGAAACCGTATGATAATAATTTGAATGATGTTACTGGCTATATAACACACAATTCTATTTTGGCAAGAAAAACAACAAGGAATAAAACTTTTCTTCACCATATTTAGAATGAGTAGCCTACATCCCCATAGCTGAGAGTACTTGCCTTTAAACCATCTGGACAAATCAGAAATTTTGAAGGCCTTATTAATCATTGTTAACTGTGGGGGAATAGGTCAAGTTATTAAGCCTGATCTTCCTCCTGAGAATGCCGCCACCAAGTTCTGTGACCTTCTATTAGCTACCCCTTATTGCTTCCTCAACCGAATGATTAAGTTTAGGTTTTAATCCAAACTCACACACAGACAGAAAACAACAAAGACAAAGGCAAAGAACAGAACTAACTCTAACATGTGCTCTGGCCCTTTATATAAGAACACAGTGACTCTAAATAACACATGCCTCACATGGCTCCACTTGCACACGACACAATGACACAGCACTATTCATGACTCTAATTCACACGTACACATAATAACCACATCTTGCACATGGCACAATGGCACACAGTTATACAGTCTCTTATACACACACATATACGTACAACCTGACAGTACAGTTCATGGGCATTCCAGCCCCACATTAACATATTATCAGCTTTTTTTTCATGATTTATTCATCCTTTATTTTTTGTCCTTTCTCTTCCATTATTGGGTCCTTTTATTTTTTTCTCCATTTATTACTTTCCCTTTATTTGTTTTTTTCCCTTTATTTTTTATTTTTCTTCAATTATTTTTTTACTTTCTCTCTTGTCTTTTTCACTTTTGTTTGCTAATCCCACCCCTTACCCTGTCCATTAGTTGTATGAGTGGTAAATAGATATAGTATGGTTGTGAATGGTGATGGTAATTGGCCTGGACTGTTCTTTGAAGACTTACAAGTAATTGATTAAGTAAAGAGTAAAAATGAAATAAATTTAAGTAAAAGGTATAAGAAGTAAGAAAATATAGATAAAAGGATTAAAATATAATGAATAAATAAAATAAATAAATATAATAAAATAAATAAAGTAAAATAAAATAAAATAACAAATAAATTAAATAAACAAACTAATAAATGATGACACTCTGTAAGCTATTTTAATATTTTAAGTGGATTCCAGATGAGCCAGCCACATCTGGTTCAAAGTTAGCCCACAATCCAAATTGCTGTTGTGCTTGGATATGTGGATCCAGATGGCTTCTATAGTTCTTCTCTTCCAATAGTTGGAATATTGTTTGAGTACTTCTGTTCCATCCCAATTCACTTTGTGTCCTGTATCCCAGGCATGAACTGCGCCATTCCTTCGGTCACCAGTCTTCACAGCACACTTGTGTTCGCTGACTCTCTTCTCAAGTGACCTCCCAGTCTCACCAATGTATACTATTTCACAGTCCATGCAAGGGCAACCAAACCAAAAACCCTTACTAGCTATATTCACTAAGCTTGAAATTCCTGAGATGTGGTGGCAGAACACTGCAAACCTGGTATTCTGGGCTCGATTCCCCAGCGACAACTGAGAAGCTTTCATATTTTAACTTTGGCTTTTCCATTGGCCCCATTGATCTATTCTATAGTAACATGATTATTGTGTATAATGATGTTTGAATTGTTATACGTTTTTAGATGAACCATGTCCTGCTGAAATTAAAACATCAGGAGTTGAACTATCTGATCGAGACTTATTTGATGTCACTGAATATGTTTTTGAAGCTAGGGATAAGTGGAATGAAATAGGATCAGGTTTGAGCATACCTGTGGACAAGCTACTAGCGATTGAGAAAGATAATAGAAAAGTTGATGATTGCTTGAGAGAGATGCTGACTTATTGGTTACGGCAACCTGACTTAAATAGAAATTACAGATCTTTGGCAAAATCTCTGAGTGGAAAACAAGTTGATCGCTCAGATTTGGCCAACAAATTACCAGCATGAATTGCCTTATTATCATGTACTTGTTGTTATAATAAAAACTCTGTATGTTATATCAGTTATTTCTTGTAAATTGATATTGTTTGTAGATCATCTGAGGTTATTTTTTTGTTTTCGTTTTTTTATTTAGACATAGCTAGATAATTGATGTTGTTGTTATTGTTGTAGTTTTCCTATTTCAGTATCCATGCTACCACATTATTGTGCTTCCTGGAGTCATTAATTGAAATTCTTCAGACCGATAGCTGTTAGCTACTTGATGTCATGACAAGTTTGTTTTCAAAGCCATGATTAGCTAAACCTGCCTCTGCAATAGGTAGCTATTGGTAAGAGAATAAAACTAAAAAATGAAATAGTGTTTAGTTCACTTGATTTATATAGCAAGTGGATCTTGGGAGGAAAGGGTCTTGAGACACCAGCTTAATTTCTATGACACCAATCATTTTTTGTGTAATGTTTAGCCTTATTTAATATTCACTGAAATATAAATGGAAAAGGGTAAACTTTGATTTGACATCCAGTGGTGCTAAGGCAAAATAAAGAAGTATAGCCATGGATTTAGAAACGAATCTATTGCAAGCAATTTGATAAAGAACACTGCTTCAACAAGCATGTTATACTATATAGTAAACCATATGTAAAACTATAATTTACTGAAGTTTTACCAATAATTTACTATTTAGTATACCTTAGTAAGCCATGCAGTAAACTCTAAACCGGACCACTTTTGCCACTATGTTTTACACATAGTTTACTGCAGTTACACTTTCCAGTAAAACATTGGTAAACTTTAGTCCACCATGAGTACAACATATGTTACACTATTAGTCCTGGTCATGTTTTACTATAGGTTTACACAGCCAGTAAATCGTGTTAAACAATAGACCACTTCAATCTGTATTTGTGACCGTCTATGGGAAAATCGGGCACAACGCGGCATGCGTAGACATCGCAAAAAGATCGATTTAGTTCTTAAAATTGTATTAAATAAGCCTAACGAAGGGAACGGTTAGGTGATATATAGCGGAAAGGGCTAAAGCTACGGCGATAAAACTTGGAGAGCTTAATATCTGCTTGCCAAGGAGTGTGTGAGTGCAAAAAAAATTTTTTTTGTTGGGGCCGCGTTGTGCCCGATTTTCCTGTAGACAGTCACATTTAAAGTTATACTCAGTTTGACTATAGTAAACATTGCCAGTAGCATTAAATATTTTTAATTAATTTTTTTTTTGGCTGACACAATAATAATGTTTCAAAAAATGATACATGCCAGATTAATTTATTATGACTGAAAATGATGGGTTCAAAAGGCATGTATATTTTGTCCAAAAGTTTGCAGGTTATCTTGTTGCTGAAACTGAATCCGATCACAATCTTGAATCCAAAACCTATGATACAAATAATACAATTAAAACACACTGAGCGCACTAAAACACACTGAGTGCACTAAAACACACTGACTGCACTACAACACACTGACTGCACTAAAACACACTGACTGCACTAAAACACACTGACTGCACTGAAACACACTGACTGCACTGAAACACACTGAGTGCACTACAACACACTGACTGCACTACAACACACTGACTGCACTAAAACACACTGCTGAGTGCATTAAAACGCACTGAGCGCACTAAAACACACTGACTGCACTAAAACACACTGAGTGCACTAAAACACACTGACTGCACCAAAACACACTGACTGCACTAAAACACACTGAGTGCACAAAAACACACTGACTGCACTAAAACACACTGAGCGCACTAAAACACACTGACTGTACTAAAACACTGACTGCACTAAAACAGACTGACTGCACTATACACTGAGCGCATTAAAACACACTGAGCACACTGAAACACACTGACTGCACTAAAACACGCTGACTGCAATAAAACACACTGACTGCACTAAAACACTGACTGCACTAAAACAGACTGACTGCACTATACACTGAGCGCATTAAAACACACTGAGCACACTGAAACACACTGACTGCACTAAAACACACTGAGTGCACTAAAACACACTGAGTGCATTAAAACACACTGAGTGCATTAAAACACACTGAGTGCACTAAAACACACTGAGTGCATTAAGGGTGGCCGCACATAGCAACGCGCACCGCCTGTAGATCCGGACATTAATTTATTCCCCGCCAATACCCCACCATTCGATAATACGCGAGCAGAAACAATCGCGCAGTAGTAGCAGAAGTATAATTTGCGAAGTTGTGGTGTTTTAATTTAGCTTCTTGTTGTCTCATATTCGTTTATAGCAACTCTCCATACGTCGTCTGAGCTCACGCGGCAAGGTGCACCAGGCTGCCTCTCCTCCAGTAGCCGTTCTCCGGACTCTGCGCACCTGAACTCAAGCGGATGGATCCACCAGGCTCGATTTCTGCGGAGCGAAGACTTCCCAAGATGCGCAGATCTAATACCTTCACCTCTGGCTATCGCCAATAAACTGCTCTCTCTTCTGACTCTCTTGTTATTGTTCTATTGATGTTTGTTTACTGTTGATATAGGCGGGCTCTTTTTAGAACCAATACAAACTAATTGAGAAAAAAAATTGCTCGCGTACTCGTTAGTACGAGATATGGGGGTGGGGCTATTTCTTAAGAATTGCGAGTGGAATTAAAGTTCCAAATTTTGTAACAGTTTTTCTTGGAATCTAATAATGAGAACGATATAAAAATTTTACACACGGGTAAACCAAAAAAAAATGAACTGCACCACGTAGAGAATTTTTCAATATCTTATAAATAGAAAAAATTGCGAATAAATCATAAAGTAATATTGAAATGGAGAATAACTCTTTGTCTTGCAGTAGAGTATCGGCTCGGCTAGTAGTGCACCAAATTGCGGAGCTCCAACTTACCGCACCGCTCCAAAAAACTGCTACAAAGTTTTATAACCAGGCCCCGATATTTCCTGTTATTTCTTCCAGATTCGCTCTAAAATTAGTGAGCGGCTCCTTTGGCAGGTACTTTGTCCTTGTGTAGTAGTGGAGAAGCCCCTGTAAGTATACAATAGTAGTAATCATGCATAGCAACCATCAACAAAAAATTGCGTAGGCGGTGTGCGGCCACCCTTAAAACACACTGACTGCACTAATACACACTCAGTGCATTAAAACACACTGAGCGCACTAAAACACACTGACTGCACTAAAACACACTGACTGCACTGAAACACTGACTGCACTAAAACACACTGAGCGCACTAAAACACACTGACTGCACTAAAGCACACTAAATGCACTAAAACACACTGACTGCACTAATACACACTCAGTGCATTAAAACACACTGAGCGCACTAAAACACACTGAGTGCACTAAAACACACTGAGTGCATTAAAACACACTGAGTGCACTAAAACACACTGAGTGTACTAAAACACACTGAGCGCACTAAACACACTGACTGCACTAAAACACACTGAGCGCACTAAAACACACTGACTGCACTAAAACACACTGACTGCACTAAAACACTGAGTGGACTAAAACACACTGAGTGCATTAAAACACACTGAGTGCACTAAAACACACTGACTGCACTAGAACACACTGAGCGCACTAAAACACACTGACTGCACTAAAACACACTGACTGCACTAAAACACTGAGTGTACTAAAACACACTGACTGCAATAAACACACTGAGTGCACTAAAACACACTGACTGCACTAAAACACTGAGTGGACTAAAACACACTGAGTGCATTAAAACACACTGAGCGCACTAAACACACTGACTGCACTAAAACACACTGAGCGCACTAAAACACACTGACTGCACTAAAACACACTGACTGCACTAAAACACTGAGTGTACTAAAACACACTGACTGCACTAGAACACACTGAGCACACTAAAACACACTGAGTGCACTACAACACACTGAGTGCACTACAACACACTGACTGATACACTTAAAGTATGGGTATTCAGCTCAGTCTTGATGGTTTAAACAAAGAGCATACGTATAAAAGAGCATAGTTGGGGATATATTGTGCGACATCGAAAAGGTGGCTACCATTTTTTTCACCAATTAATCGAAACATAACGATTTTTGCGTATTAAACAAATAATTACCAAATCTATTCAAATGTACTGCTCAGGAATGGAAGAGTGACATTGGCTCATTGGGGGCTGTAAGGGGTCGATTGACCCTGAAACTAGATATTTTTAATATCCGAAATCTAGAGCCAATGATTCACTTGCAATGGAAAGTAAATAGAATCATAGAAGTGAAGCACTAATGTGCAATGTACATTATTACTATCAAGTTCATTGCAGGTGCTTCCAGCACTTCAAATTATGACACAAGTGATATCTTACCAAGTAATTCGTCAAATATCTTATATAACCCGGGTACATATGAGATCAATATTCTTTCAATGGCATTCATTTCAGCATTGTAGACATACATGTTGTCTGTGGTCTCTTCCACAGACCCAATGTATGCATCCGTTTGTAAAATAATATATTCCAATGGCGTCTTTCTTTGATAGATATCCTCAACAGACCAAGCTCATCAATACCATTGAAACTATATGTAGCCTATTCAGGGTATTCAAGTTTAACAATTGAGTAAGATACATTCCACCTGATGCAGACATATCCCAGCCTAAAATGATTGGCTGAAATAGCTATAGTAGGATAAGTGACACTCATGCTGTCAGCATCCCCCTAACCTATGTAGAATCTTCAAAGAGTATGAGACTTGCATGCATTTACTGTAAACATCCCCAGTTATACCTTAGCCAGAGTCACTATAGCAAAATAGGACCTCCTAAGTCACCAAGTAGTCTAGTTAGTTATGGGCACAAGGTTTCAACTTTTACATGTGTGCCTTTACTGAAAACGTGCACCTCTCTCTTGCGTGATCATCCTGCTAATAACTTGAGCACACGTAGTGTGCATGCATGTGCATGTTGTAGGTGTATGTATGCGTGTATACGTATAAGTGAGTGGTGTGTGTAGGTTGTGTATGCGTGTTGTGTGTGAAGGAACATTTTCTTTCAATTAAGCAACAAAGGTAAATAAATATCAGTAGCAGTTAGAATAATATACTGTCTATGAAGGAGTGAAGAGTTGGCTACCTGTGCAACTAGACTGGCATTCCCTCTCCATATATAGTGTCTTGGCAAATTCTTCAGCAGCTGTGTTCAGATGGTAGTGGTGGAGTAGGCAGGACTGCACATGGGTGAGTGCATGCGTGCATGTGTTAATTCTGATGAAATTTTAGTAGTAGCACTATCTGAAGCAAGACAATTAACTCCTTGATGATGCTTCCCAGATGAGATATTAACACTTTAATTCATATGAACCTACCTCCTAATTAACACCTTGTGCAATAATCACCACACTCATTTATCTGATATAAATGGCATAATATTCTAATAATACATTCATTCCCCAGTTTAAGTAGTAATATCAGTTGCAACTAGAAGCTATCTATCACTCCAGGTCTCTGTTCTACTTAACAAGAGATCTCTATCTTCAGTGTGCCTCAATAAACCTCACTTGAGTTGTTGTAAATAGAGTACTAGTTTGGTATTAGCTTAGCTTTGGTTTACCTATCTAGCCATACCTCAGTGAGACTAATCTAGCTGGTCCTTCAACTAGGAGCTACTCAGAGACTATATCACTACTGGTAGCTACTCCCCTCATTGTCTTGTGTGATTTACACCTGCTGAAATAATGGCAATAATAGCAAATTATCTCAGTTCTAACAGCCAGTGTAATGTTAAACTTTAACCCTACAATTTGGCTTCTTAATAGCGCTTTCAGCAAGAAGTCAAAATGTTGGGTTAGGTTTCAATTAAACCTACATTGGCTGTTAGAACTGAGAATTCAATATTTGCTATTATTAGTATTGCTATTGACAGTTATTGTCTTGAATGAATAACCACTTGTAACAGGAAGCATATAAAGAATACCAACAAGGATAGAATTAATATTAGAAAGCAACTATGGCAGATGACTGTGATACAGTAGGAGTGAAGACGACCTCAGATGCAGCTGCAGTAGGAGATACCAAGCCACAAAGCAGTAGTGACTCTATAATGAAGAAAAGTATTAAAGATTTTTCTCTGGCAAAGAATGGAATATTTTACATTTTACTTCTGGGTTTTGGTATATTTTTGCTAAGTTTATTAATAGCTATATTGGCAGTGACTGTGTCCAAGTCCAGAAAACCAGTGTATTCCTCCTGTGCTGACATAGCAGAGTCTTCTCCCTCATCTGTTTCTGGTTACTATTTTATAAAGTCTTCTAATGGATCACATGTTCAAGTGTACTGTCATGTCATGAATATTATTTGTATTTATGTTGTAGGTGTGGTCATGAACTGTCTGAGCATGCAGATGGGGCCAGTGTGTGGGAGAGGTAGGCGTGGCTGGACAAGAGTAACACATCAAGAAAACTTCAATATGATGACTCTTCGTACCAATTCATGTGAAACTTACTCTTCATTCGTTAATTTTGGAATGAATTACAGTCATATATGTGTACAATTGCAAAGTTCAATGTATTACAATATACTATTTTTAACAGGTCTACACTATGACTACAGCAGACAATGTGCACCATTTTATCCAGAAGTAAGCATTGATGAACCGTATGTTCACGGTATTAGTATCACTCATGGATCTCCAAGACAGCATATCCTCTCTCTAAGTAATGGATGTGAAAATGTTGATGATGATGAATATATTATCCCTGAATTTGTGGGACATGACTATGTCTTTAATAGGTGTGCCTTCCAGTATATATTAATTCACTGTTATTTTCACACCTCACAAGCTACTGCTGTTTTAGACTACATTACAACTGATGATATAGAAGTCAGGATATGTAATGGTGTTGACTATACTAACTTTTACTTCGCTCATTATTACATTTCTAAGTTAATTATTTTCATACAATGAAAATTATTGTTTGCATTTTTTTTATTGCTCATGCAAAATAATGTAATTATAAATAGTAGTACATGTTTTAGTTTATCAAAAAATAATAATGATTATAGATGGTATGAGTGTGGTTTACATTTTAACAAGTATATAGGTCATGGTGGATTAATAAAGAAAACGAAAAATGAAATGCAATATAGAAAGTTAGAAATGCAGCATAGAGACATAGCTATGTATCAAGATGATTGTGGACAAGGTCATCTGTATTTAATAGGTGCCACTATACTTAGGTGGCACATGAGACACTTTATTAGAGCATATGAAACAGTTATATATTCTTAACCCCAAAAAATGGGCATCAATCCTCCTATAAATACTAATTGAAAAAATATTTAGCATTAGCTTATATTTCTTGTAGTAATAAACAGTTTCATATGTTTTGGCTTCATGTGCAATGATACAACTGTAACATAATATAGCTGAAAGTTACACCATATCATCAAATGATCTATACTTTGCTCCATAGTTTTTCCATATTATTTTTTTTTTTTTTGCAAAATACCTATAACTTCGTGCAATTGAAGCATCATGTGATGAATAAATTGTATAATTAAATAAGTCCCTAGTAAACTGAAAAAATATTCCCTAACCATATAAAATTCAATTTCAGGTGTTTGTTTTTTTGCATAATCAAGATGAATTATGATAAATAGTTAATGAAGTTCTTGTAAATTGTTTTAATTTCTCTAATCAGAAATAAATCAAAGATACATCCTGTGATACCAGAAAGTCTATGAAGAAGTTAAATTATCTGTAGTCAAAAACATCTACTGGTAGCTTTCTACAATGCATCTACATGTGATGTATTTCTTCACTGGATAAGCACTTAGATGCACAAATCATGTTTGAGGATTTTGCAAAAGCTATTGATTAATAGAATTAAATACGTGCATTTTCATGAAGAAACTAAAGAAGCATCAATTTTAATGTAGCTTACACCATGTATTGAGGTGATGGGTAGTACATTATATAATTAGTATGTGCTGGTATTGCTCTCAACAGTTGATAATATAAACTGTAATAAAGTATTACATAAACAATTGAAATTATTGCTATAATAACTTTCTGTAAAATGTATAAATATGTCAAAATAGTATGAAGTACTCCTTATTGTGTTGTGAAATCACTATGAAAGATATTTCATAAAGAATGATGTATGAATAGGACAACATCTGTGCTATAAAAACACATCTGTTAGCATAACAATGTGTTGCTTTACAATCACTACTAGAAGACGAAGTAAACAATGCTATTATTTACCAGAGTCCTCTATAATATTTGTGTCTAGTAATTTAATGTCAGGAATGGCTATCACCATCATAGAACATTAAATGAATTAAATAACCAACTGCAGGAATTATACAGAATATTATGAACCAGTAGTGAGGTAAGTGAATTCTATTTGACAAGAAAGTTTTAACAGTACAGATGATGAAACTCCTGTACGTTTAACAACAGGAAATAAAAAAAGAAAAAGCAATTTATTATCTAAATCTGAAAAAATGTATAATTTAATTTCATATCTGAAAGAAACTACAGGAATTTTTTTGTCTTTATCTTCTGCTTTATCTTAATAGGGTTTACAGCTGTTTGGGGAGAGAAGATTGCTCCCAAATCAGATAAAATACACACTACACACTATATTATGCAGTATTAAAATGCAAACACACATAAAAATACACTCATAGAAAAACTTAACATAATACACTTGATAAAACAGTAGCTATAAAGATTATTTCTAAATTATTGATGGCCACTTTCAATTTAATCTTTTACCTGAAGCATGTGTGCTTATGAAGAACTTTTTTTGAGTGAAACATATCTACATGTTTACCACTTGTAATCTATTCTTCCTCCTGGTAGAATTATAAAGCAACACATCACAAAGCTTCTAACAACACAAATGTTATCCTATTCATGCATTCTTGGTACGATAATTTTCAGTTTGTCATAACAGCTGACCTATACTTCATTTATTGATAATCTTTAACAGGATAGAGGGAGTTGTTGTTTTTACAATAACAAGTTCATCTGTTTACATAGCTAATTCTATTAAAATTTACTATTAATCAAGTGTAATAATTATGAACATGAATTCTTGAGAGCAATGTGAGCACATTTTAAATTTGGGCACACTGGACATCATCTTATTAGGAGTGTAATTATGTGAAAGTTTGATATTTGCAATGCCTGACAATATTCCCAAAGAAATGCAAATATCAAATTTTGGGAGATTTTAATATTATGCACCTTTTCTTCTTACTGACATGTTGAAAAAATATGCTCACTTTATGGCAATAAATTATATGCTTAGACTTTTACTTGACTTAAATGTTAACTAGTTTATAATTGTACTGTCAGATTAATAAAAACACATTGTATTTCGAGAACAGACCCACTAAGCATAAACCACATAGTATGATAAGCACACACTCTTAAGGCTCAGTATTATAAACTAATTGATAATAAACATAAACGAAATAATGACAACCAATTACTTTTCAATGTGATATAGTCATAATAGCAACTATTTTGAACAAACACTAACATCATGTATTACTTTATTACAAGATGATGTAAGTTATTGTGAAGGCTTGAATGTGGTGTTGTGTTATTTTTACAATCATAACAAATGGTTTATGTCTACTTTATTTATCTGCCTGTATTGTATACACACTATTTCGTATACATGGCAGACTGTAATTCACAAAATAATTTATGAACCAATGGCACCCTCCATGGGAAAAATACCATTCACGATCGAAAAGAAGTGAAGTAGGACTTTAGATTCCTGAACACGTTGGACCAAGAGGTGTTTGGACAACTGATGAAATGTTCAGATAACTGGACACCATAGCGAATGTGAGAGCAATGAAGGGGCATGGTAAAGCAATTATTCGTCTGCACATGTATTAGGTTTTGGGTGTTCGGTTATAAATGTCACTAAGCTCAGATCTGTAGCAATGTATATCTAGCAGATTGCAATTCACAAATGTGTGTGTAATGATCTCCCTCCACTCAGGCAGTTGCCTGCCCTAAATTAAAAAATTGAGTGTAATTTAGCAGGGAAGCAGTTTTATAAAGAATATGTGTGCCTCTTGAGTACATTTGTACAATTCAAGAAAATTTTAGAAATGGTTACTTCTATAGCACTAATAGTTTGTGCAGAAATAAATGTGATATAAATTAACTCTAACTGTGGATGAACGAGGGCAGTGGGGGATGGCACTGTAATATAATATGAGCAAATCAGCAATGTCTGCCAATGCCTAATGTCAGACATTTTGATAAAAGGTAGTCTTTAGCTCAAGTTTTACGAGACCTAAAGCTCAAAGCAGCTCTCAATTAATTTCTTTTTCAAGGTAAAACTTATCAAAACCCTGTGTGCAATAAATAAACCATTGTCCAGGATCTAAGATAGGTTTTAACGTGATAGAGATAGATAAAAACATACTAAATGCTTAGATATTGTGTTGTAATTATATTGCACTTATGCATGCCCTAGCTGAAAGTTGGTATATGCATGTTGCCAAATATGAACATCTTCTGTACACTTAAAACTTGTCTCAAGCTAACCCGTAATTGATAGATTAATCAGTTTATCATTTGAGACAAAGTTTTACATCATAATAGAGCATGGTGAAACATTTTTAATATTATGAATAGAAGACTTAGACAAGACAAGACAAGGAATGTGTGCCAAACTTTTTTTTTACCTACTCTACCATGATTTAAGACTTTAGTTTTTGCCTATTTTCGTTCTTAATTTCATTTTGCTCAAAATAATAGTAATTTTTATGAACTATTAAAATCATTTATTCTTTGCTCCATTCACTGTATTTCTATTTTCTTTTAATAATCTTATTAACACATGTATAGATTTCTTAATGAAAATCTTGTATATTAAGTGTTATACGGACTGAAACATTGACTAATTTGCATTATAATCAACATGCATATTGATATGTACAAAAATAATTCAAATACACACAATTAGTTCATTGCAATAGAATAATTAACTCAACAATGTAATAAGTATTGAAATTAAAGTTATTATATTGAATACCATTACATATTCTGACTTCCACATCATCAGTTGTAGGGTTTTTTAAAGGTGCAGCTTGTGAGATTTGAAAGTTACATTTACGTAATGTATAGTCATTTCCCACAAATTCAGGGATAATATATCCATCATCATCAATATCTTCGCATCCATTAATTACAGAGAGAATGTGTTGCCTTGGAGATCCATGAGTGATACTAATACCACGAACATATGATTCATCAATACTGACATCTGGATAAAATGGCATACATTGTGTGTTGCCATTACTGCATGAGCCTTTTAATTGTATACATAACTGACTGTACTTTATTCCAAAATTATAAAATGAATTGTAAGTTTCACAAGAATTACTACGAATAGTAATCACATTAAAGTATTGCTGATGTATTGCTCTAGTCCAGCCACGCCTACCTCCCCCACACACTGGACCCATCTCACAGTACACCTGAACGAGTGATCCATTAGAAGACCGTATCACATAGTAACCAGAAACAGATGAGGGAGAAGATGCTGCAATGTCAGTGCAGGAGGAATATACAGGCTTTCTGGAGGAAGACACAGCCACTGCCAATACAGCTATTAGAAGACTTAGCAAAAATAGACCAAAAACAAAAATGATAATGAAAAATATTCCTTTCTTTGCAAATGGAAAGATTTCAATCTTTTTTTCAGCTGTAAGGGCACAATTGTCTTGTGGCTTTGTATGTGCTATTCCATGCACTGGATTTGAGGTCATCTTCACTTTTTCTGCATCCATAGTTGCTGTCTGATTTTAGGACCTATCCTTACTGTAACTCTTTTATACTTCCTGTGATCAAGTTGTTATCCATTTACATCAATAACTGTCGGTGCAGATCAGTAATCTATGTATAATAATACGCGTGTGTGTCAGTAACAATGACGTTGGACCATGGTGGTACGTGTTTTCATGAATAATTTAGAAGCTAATCTGAATTGGTAAAGTATCCTCACTACCTGTATTGGGGGTGGTGGGGGGGAGGAGGACGTTTGGAAGGGGGAAAATGGGGGGGGGGGGGGGGAACAATCTCGTCATGGTCGAACCTGCAATTGTTCCATCTCGGTGTGCGCACGCAAACCACTAAACCGTCGGAAACTAACAGCTATTTAATGAAGCGCCACAAACTTGACATTCAATCCAAGAATATTGAAGTGAAATTGTTACTTCTAATCTTATAACACCTATATATACTTTATCACAGCTGCAAGGTATACTATACACTATGGATGACTTGGTGTTTGTGGGTATAGTATCTTTGACTTTAGTATCTTAGTGTCTTACCCAACTTAAGAGCTGTTTTGATGTCAAAATCTCTACACACTCTTTGAATACTCTCACTGAATCGTGCTATGTATGGAATAGTATGAATCAAACCTTTCTTTTTCTCAGATGTAATCTCATAGAAGGTAACTCTTTTGAGCATGCCCTAGTGATTGCGTTGTCATAACTATTACTTTGGAGTACTTTGTGTGTGTTTCTCATCTTCCTTCAAGCATCTCACAGTTGCTCTCTTGATATGATGAGACTTAAAGTGAATCTATCTCTTTTTATGTGTAATGGAAGTAAGCACACAATCACTCCCTCTCTTTAATAAGCAATCCAGAAATGTTAGCTTACTATCTTCTGAGAATTTTATTACAGTTTCCATTGTACCTAAAGTAGATTGACCTAAGACAGACCTCTAATAATTCTGATGTACTCATTAAGAAATAGACATGCTCTGTCATGTAAATTTTCATCATTATTGAGCTTATTTCTGATCACAGATACTGCCTCATCTATTGGAGCATAAGTGAACTTGGGAGACACATTAAAACTCACCATCATTGTGACAGATATCAAGCATACACTATTAACTGTTTGCATGAAATGTGTTCAAGTCTTTAAGTATGATTGTGTCTTACCAAACATTGAAGATATCATTTTTAAAATGAACTTCGATAGATTGTAAGATGGTGATCCAATGCAGGAAACGGTACTCTGGATGGGATTTACAACTTGTGTATCTTAGGAAGACCACAAAGAAGAGGTGATCTACATACAGTGGGTCTCAACCTGTTGTACAACATAGTAGGAATTTTAACTTACCTTTCTAAGTTCTTTAATACAGCCTATTATTTAGATTCCTGAGTCTTGGTAGGAGTTTTTTTAAGAAGTCTGTAAAGTGACTTATTGTATCAACTGGGAGAGCTCAGAATGGCATTCTGCCTTATTCATGAAGACTGCAGCTCTACCTTTCCTGTCAAAATTGTGCATAATTCAGTCACATTTTGCCATTACAACAAAGAGTCTGTTGGGTTAACTTGCACTTAGTTGCATCAAAATTCTTGTAAAACACCACCTGTAGAATGTGTGCTTCAACTGTGGGATCAGACGAATTGCTACTGTATTAAAGAATGTGCTACTTACTGGGGATTTCATGTGGCTATTCTTTTTGATTGCATATTTGCTGTAAATAATGAAATTGTATGCTTATTAAAATAGGTATAGCTATCTGAGTATGGTTAGTAATGTAACTAGTGGTGCGCTCGAATAGCGCAAATGCATGGCGAGCGAGTAAATATATGAATATAGGTAAAGATGATTTCCTAAATAATAGCAATGATTGGTAGGCATGAAGAGTTAACAACCTGAATAAACTTCGAAAGCAGTGGCAAAGAAGCGCAGCTTGACAAAGACTTCACAATTGTTTCAAGAAGAGAGTAGCTATAAACTTTTTGGTTGAAACAAGGATTCTCCGCACCAGTTAATTGAAAAATACTGGAACTGTGAACGCTTTACCTAACTTACGTAATTAGAAGCGCGGGCGAAATATTTTGACGTACGTATACATACATATATATATTATATTTATAGCCCGTTACCCGAGCGACCGCGCTTGTCGTTAAGAACTATAAATCTGATACAGTCTGGTATGCCCGTAAGAAAATGTACTAGTGGTGCGCTCGAATAGCGCAAATGCATGGCGAGCGAGCAGACTCTTTTTACAAAAAAATAGGACAGAAATTACATCTAACTGTAGTGCACAGTGTAACCCTTTCCATTCTCAGTTAGCATCAGAGGATCTAAAGTCTCTGATCCCAGACTAAGGAAGTGGACCCATGCATTGTAGTAACAATAACAGAATTACCTGAATAAACTTCGAAATAAACTTCGAAAGCAGTGGCAAAGAAGCGCAGCTTGACAAAGACTTCACAATTGTTTCAAGCAGGATTCTCCATGCTCGTTATTGAAAAATACTGGAACTGTGAACGCTTTACCTAACTTACGTAATTAGAAGCGCGGGCGAATATTTTTGACGTACGCATACATACCTATGTAATAGTTAGAGCATACGCGCTTACGTACTGGTGGCTTTGTGCACTAAATCCACCAGTACCTGAGCGCATGCTCTAACTATTTTAGAACCCGTTTACCCAAAGCAGGCCCAGTTTCCACTAGCAACTTGGTTTATCAGCATTTTCGCACAAATACGGCGGTGTCAAGCGAATTTCCGGCCCAAAATTAAAAATCAATTAAAATTCAATTGAAGCACACCTGGCAGGTTTACTTTAGCATTGTAGCTGCCAGCTGTTATCTCCAGATCTAACTCTACCCTGGGCTGCTCTGCTCTGTGGTAAACAGTTAAGCAGCTAGCTATGGTATGAGGGTCAGCAGGAGAGTTGTCCAACTAGGGCTGGTCCCGTATAGGTCGGATATGAGAGGGTAGTAGACCCTCACATATCATATCCAGGCCTCACACAGCTTTATCCGGCCTATTCTATTAAACTAAAACTCAAAAATAGCAATACCTCAAGGGTGGTTAGTATGCACAGTTTATATACCTAAAGGCAAAAAATAGTGCACACTTACCAAGTTAGTACACCTAGTAACAATATAGCAACGGGTTCTAAATATATATATCTGAAATCTCAATTGAACACGACACTGAGAGTCAGCTTCGCTCGCTTCGCTCGCTCGCTGAATTAGCGGGGAAAAGTCTGATATAGTTCTTAGCAACCATAATTATGGTAGAAGACAGATCAAAGCAAAATGGAATAATGAAGAGTTTGGGTACTTTAATACAATTACTAAGATAGCTAACGCTATACTTTGCTCGTTGTTTATGTTCTGGCTATAAAATAGTTATAAACCAAAATCATTAGGTTTGTATTTCGATTTATAAATCGCATACAAACCTCAATTTTGGTTTATAACTATAACATCTGAAATCTCAATTGAACACGACTGAGAGTCAGCTTCGCTCGCTTCACTCGCTCGCTGAATAATTGTTTGCCCACTCTCTTATTAATTTTTTGTTACGACCGTGGCAACACTTGACACTGTTAGGCTTATGATGTAATTACTGCCATTAAATCTCTAGTGTGCTTGAGAGGAAACTATATATATAGTGGTGCGCTCGAATAGCGCAAATGCATGGCGAGCGAGTAAATATATGAGTAGCTATAGGTAAAGATGATTTGTGAAGGAAATCACTAAATAATAGCAATGATTAGGCATGAATAGTTAACAATAACAGAATTACCTGAATAAGCGCAGCTTGACAAAGACTTCACAATTGTTTCAAGAAGAGAGTAGCTATATACTTTTTGTTTGAAACAAAGTTGAGTAAGGCAGTGGCAGCAGGATTCTCCGCGCTCGTTTGAAAAATACTGGAACTGTGAACGCTTTACCTAACTTACGTAATTAGAAGCGCGGGCGAAATAATTTGACGTACGCATACATACCTATATATTATTGGCGAGCGAGCGTAGCGAGCGAGACACTTACAGGGGTAACACAATCGAAAATCGGGGATGTTTGTTTATTTATTTATTTATATATATGTTTGGACGTATGTATGTCATTTTGGGACGGGGTCGAACGCGGAGCGAACACAAAAATACGGAGGGTCAGTGTTCGCTCCGCGTTCGACCCCGTCCCAAACTTCACCAAACAGAATCCTCCAGTTTAGCGACCATTACCCGTATCACCTTAGTTGAATTGTATACCGCTTTGAATTCTTTTGCGGGTGCAGTTAAAACGCAAAAACTTATGGGAGCTCCATTTTTATTCGAGTTAGTCGCTATTTGTCACAGTTATAAGCCCTACTCAACAGCATTAACTTGTAATTTCATTGTCCACTAGACGAACCACGAAGGTAAGTCATGCGTAGGTATGTTCAGTTGTGTGAAAGTATTGTGCGTTACAATTACTATTAAGAATGTCACAAAGAAAAACTTTAAATAACGTGACTTGATTTTGTTGTTTCTTTTTCAATTCAAACAGTTGCGGGGAGCGGTTACTATGGCATTGAATCCCCTTTACCGCATACGTAATTTAAAAACTCGACTTTATTTTAGTAGTAGCTTGAGTGTTAGTTGTTAAAATCAATCATTTAACAATAGTATAGTTTAAGGCTCGCTCGCCATTTGTGCTCAAGCACACCACTAGTATATATCTGAAATCTCAATTGAACACGACTGAGAGTCAGCTTCGCTCGCTTCGCTCGCTCGCTGAATTAACTCTTATTCTGGAAAAAAAAATTACACTAGAATACTAAAACACGAGAAAAATGAGTAAAACGTAGCAAGTTGTACATGTGGTTTGTATATTGTTCCAGAATAAGAGTTAACTGCACGGTAAACTCTGCAGTAATTTTACAGTACACCTCAGTAAAACAAGGCCAGGCAAGCAGTGGATCACTGCTTGTAAAAGAGAGAATTCGATGTCATCCAACTTACTTCCATCCTAGTAGTGTTAGTAACATGTGAAAGAAAGTTATCTAAATAAAATCAAATTAGTATTCTCATGGAACTATAAATGCTGAGAGTAAATGATTCGCCACGATCTAGAATTAGACCCACTAAGTATAAACCACATAGTTTCATGTATGAGTCTTTTGCAGTGTCCCAAACTCATTAGAAGTCTTTTGAATTACAAATTTGAAACTATGCATTTCCTAAAAGCTAGATAAACCTTTATTATTTACTGTGTATTAAAACAATAGTTTGTACCATAAACTGGCCGTTACCTACCTGATAAGTTTTGGTCCCAATGCAACTTGTTTGTCACTATTCAGTTGTACACTTAATTTCCAGTGAACTAAGGGGATTTTAGCTCACAAACTATAAATATTGAGAGCAGCTCCCAAATAAAAAACACTGTACATAAAATACTCAAATTCCTAGCCAAACAGCAAAATAAACCTCAGAGTTTCTCTCAATTTCTTGCTAGAACAGTATGGACGACCACTATGAAAATATTGATATCGGAATTGCTAAAGAAATTGAAGAGACAAATTCTTTATCATGTTCAGGGGAATATATTGAAGTAGCGAATTTCCACAGAAAAATTTCTACTAATGAATATGCTACTATTGATATTGTGGGTCAAAAACATCTGAATTCTACTGACACAAATGAGATCCAAATATCTGCAGAGAAAAACTTGAAAAATCAAACATCAATTAAGAAAATGAGGAAGGAGTTTTGTTTTCTTATACTAGCGGCACTATTTTTTTCTATTTTTATAATATTGTGCTTTGCTTTCACTGCTTACAATTATAATCGCCTAGAATCGCTGTCATTGCAGTTAAAAACTCTTGATAAAAGAGACTCCAACCAGTTCAAAGAAAGCTCGCTTAGAATAAGTGACGTTCTTCAAGCACAATTTGAAATATTTCAAAACATGGAACAATTTAATATTTCATTTTTTACTGAAAGAAATCAAGTTGAATATTATTTTAACAAATTAATATTAAGCACAAATACTTCCAATTATGTGAATCGAATTTTAGACATTATTGGTTTACATGAAAGCTACCCTGTCAGTTCATGCAGATATATTCCTTTTTTTCATCCATTTAAGCAATCTGGTTATTATTGGGTGAAAAATCAACATGGAATAACCATTCAAGTTTATTGTATCTTGGAACCATCATGTATATATTATCGAGGTTGTAATACAGGCTGGACAAGAATTGCCAAACTAAGTAAAGTTCAAAATGGAGCTCAGTGCTTTCCTGGACTGAAAAACTATCCAACAAACACAAGTTCTTGTGTTACAGAGTCAGATTCCGCTACCTGTTCATCTACCTTCATCTCCTCCTTCAACATTCCTTATTCTAGAATACATGGCAGGGTCAGAGCCTATGGAGTAGGAACACCAGATGGATTCAGATCCTCTTCACTAACTATCAATGACAATTATGTAGATGGGATTAGTCTGACTGTTGGTAATACTACTAATAGACAACATATCACTACACTAGTACCTACGAATGGCAGTTGTACCCTCAGGAACAAGCCCACATTTGTGTCCTATAAATGTGACCGTCTACAGGAAAATCGGGCACAACGCGGCCCCGACGAAAAATATTTTTTTTGCACTTACAGACTCCTTGGCAAGCAGATATTAAGCTCTCCAAGTTTTATCGCCGTAGCCTTAGCCATTCCCGCTATATATCGCCTAACCGTTCCCTTCATTAGGCTTATTTAACACAATTTTAAGAACTAAATCGATCTTTTTGCGACGTTTACGCATGCCGCGTTGTGCCCGATTTTCCCGTAGACGGTCACAATTATGGTTGTCTACCAGTTTTAGGAACAGGATCATCACAATGTTCCGGATACTCATGCTCACAACAGTTCTCTATAATATTAGCCACACCTACAACAGAAGATGTAGAGATGAGAGTTTGTAGAGATCAGTCCAGGAGTGATGAAGACATTATCATAGAAGATTTTGAAATATATGTGATATAAGCTTACCAACAAGATAACATGTTTGCTGCATGCATGTCACTCATTATTCTATTTGTGAAGTTCTTTCAATATTTAGACCTCAATAATGATGTATATTAAATCATTGTTTAGAATTGCATTTTATGATTAAATTATGGTATTAAAGAGTATTTTCAATAAAATGTTTAAACCATCTGAAAATATGCTTGGTCCAATTTTTTTGGGAGAATTATGTAAACAGCACAATTGTAATTTAAACAAGCTTGCTAACTGATCCATGATCTGAAAAGGCAACAGCACAGAATTTGCATCACACACATACTTACACATTAATGCAAAAATGCAAAATATCTTGATACTGATGCAATAGTGCCATGAGCTGTGCAAGCAAAGCTCCAGGAGCTGGGTTAAGAAGTCGCAGGAGAACAGGTCATTCCTCACAGCAAGTGGTATGGGAACCCTAAGTGCCACCTGAATTATTGTCGCTTCATGAGAAAAGCCTAGTTGCACCCCAGCAAAGGCCAGGTAGCTATCTAATCAAAGCTGGGTGGACCAGTGGGACTGGTGAGGCAGAGGAAGAATAACCAGATGGAAAGGAAAATCTGCTAGAGTGGAGCTGCACGCAGGACTGACATGCTCTGAGTGTAAGACACAACCACTATAGCAACACAGTCCAGACTTATACCCATGCTCACTCACACACATACACACTCAAACAATTAAATACTGTGTATAGTTGAGTAATTAACTGAGTCCAATAATTGTGGCCCCATAGGAAATTCATTAGAGTACATGCGAAATTTGCTTGTCTGGATTATTAAATTGAGTTAGTTTGGCTCATCCTATCCCTCCAGGTTTACTGCATCTTTGTACGCAAAGATTCATTTGCTACTAGAGAATATCACTCGTCCGATTAGATACGGACAGTTTTGCCTGGGGCACTCATTAATACTAACCTAACACACTTGTGATGAGCCAAAGACACAACCACTCAGCAACGCAGCCCACATTTCTACACATGCACACACACACACAAACACATACAATTCAAAATGTGTATATTATTGAGTATGAACTGTGTCCAATAATTGTACAGGAAATGCATTAAACTAGAAATTGCTTAGGGAAGTTTATCCCCATATCACCAGTACTCTGAGTCGTTAAGTTGAGTTTGGCTGTTCAAATCCCCCCAGATTACAGCATCTTTGTACTCAATAAATTTGCTTGATAACACATTATAAAAAAGAAACAAAACGTACTCCACAAGTAACAGTCTAGGCATAATGTATAAAACTAGTGTATTCAATCTAAAGATGAACTCACATCTTTGTATGTGAAAGTAAAGAAATATATAACTGAAAACTTGTCATGAATAAATGCTACAAGTCATGTCCCTATTAATCCAATGGATTTATAACAAAAAATTGTATCTCAAGAAAACCAAAAAAAAAGCATACCAATGAATTTTTACTACTAATATATAATGTATAAAAGTGAGTATGATAAAAAATATATATTTATGCCTAAAGATAAGTATAAGGGTAGCTGAAGAGTGTTTCATAATTATTGAATATGACTTCCAAATATTTCTCAATTAGTTTACCACGTTGAGATCATAAAGTTCCATGTATTTAAACTTTAGCTACCATTTTTAGTACACAAGACTTTCTACCATTTTACAATGGCCATCATCAGTGTGTAAATACCAGCTAAACAATTTCCCGGGGAAACTTTAGGTCACAACAAACTATAACATAAGATTTAGCTAAAAGCTACATTTTTGTTGAGCAGTTATACACTGGAGGCCACAAACTGGTACTCCAATTCATTGATGGTGGACATTAAGACCTGAAAACATCTCCTGTGCAATTCTTGCTTGTGGTCTACTACTTTAGCATTATCCCATTATTTGATGATGTTTTTTAATTGCATCTTGGGAAACTCAAAATGCTTGTGTTCTCTTCAATGATGTTGTCCATTTAGTATGTATTATATAAAACATTATGAGATCAAAAAGATTGACAGTCGAGGGAGATTATTGGGACATTGATCTCAAATTACCTAATGTCATATGAACTCATGGGGATGAAAGTTTTTTTGCTTTGAAGTTGATTACTAATGGCAGATATTCAAATTTTTAGTTTCAATTTTAACCATACATCTACCTAATAATAAGGTCCCTTGAAGCAAAATCATACCTTTGTTACTGTCTTGTGATGGGTAGCACAGCTAGCCAGTAAATATGTGGTAACTTTTTAGAAATTGTTGAAATGACATGTCCCCAAATCAAATGTTAGACTACAAACATTATGATTATTTCCTAAATTGTTGCCTTCAAAAGAAAATTTCACTGGAAGCCACAGTCTCAAAAGCTGTTTTTAACTGATAGGCTATTTCAAGCCACACTAGTGCAAGCCCTGTTTTATGACTCTGGCTAAGTAGCAGCATGTGATTATTACTTGTTATAAACCCCTACACTGTCTTACAGCCTGAAATCATCAACTGCTATATTATAGTAAAAAAGCATTGGCAACACATATGTGCAGCTACCTCCAAGGAATTATAATGTTTAGGAGATAGCCCCGTTTTAGCTCCTAGCTGGCCCAGCAGTTGATATGAATAGATAAAACATTATTTTACAACTAACAAGAATGGTTATGAAAAAGAGCTCACCTAGACAAATTTGTATTTTTTTGCATCAAGCAATTGTCCTTTGAAATCTCATGTCTTTAATACTGACCGCTGGATGTTTTTTTATTAACTGCTAAGTGAGATACTTGGAACATGAGGGTGGGAGCAGGAAAGGCTAGAGCCTCCCAAACTTTAGGAAATCAGCTGAGCCTCCCAAACTTTTTATAATGCTCCAATATTCTATAATAGGAAGTTTCTAAGACAATCCTTACCATAAAGATTGTGATGTTGCTGTACATATGATATAAGAGATGACATGATCCATCATTTTTTACATGTAAAGTAACTGTCTTAATATTTTACTAAGCAGGAATATTTAAATGTGTGACCTGACTTTTACTTCTAGTCCCTATCCCCCCCCCCCCCCCCCCCTGAAGAAATTGAAGGCCTCACTTACTTATGCAAGCAGTATATTAATGCAGTATATTAATTGAGAAAGAGTAAAAACTCAGAGAACGTTAGCTAATCAGGACAGGAAATGTAGAATACAAATTTTAAAACAAGAGATGATGTGAGTGAGAAGCACAAAAGAAAAGCTCAACAAACCTAAAAGTATTACTAGTAACAATAATTCGACATAAATATTGATCTTTGAAGTGAGTCAGAATCTTGAACTGAAAGGGATATGTAGTAGTAAAATACATCATGAAATAAAATAATGTGTGGGACCACACCCCACACTAGTATTAACTAAATGTCAGATATTTATTCCGTGTGTATGTTTGTATAATAATTTCAGTAGTTGTAGTTGCATCTGAATTTTATGAATAATTTTTATGTTGTTACAATTTGTGAGAATGTTTATTTTTTCATTTGATTGGTTAGTAAATAATTCCCTTTCTTCTTTGTGATTGGTCAGTTTTACATTCCTCCCCCCTTTTTTGATCCTATAGGCAGTCTATAAAAGGGCTGACCAGGGACAGTTGACTACTTAGCTATGCCATTTGAGCTATTGAGCCAATCATCAGTCATTAGTTCTATATTTTTAATCGAACCATTATTTTTTCTATAACTCATAATAATAGCTAAGTGCCAAGTAAATGTTATAACAATTCTTTTCATTCATTTGATCACATTTGATCCACATTTGACATACGTACTAACATATAAATTCATCACAATATCTATAATAATTCACATGATATACACAAACTAGCACATGTTCAAAAATTGTATAACATGATAAATACAAGTAAAATATTGAAGTTTGTGCACACAATCATCAGTTCATTGCAATATGATGTGTAAGTTAGTAATGTAATAATAGCTAATGCTTAATCAATACCATTACATATTCTGACTTCTGCATCATCAGTTGTAGTGTGTTCTAAAGGAGCACTGACTTTTGAGAAGTGAAAATTACAAGTATCCCCCCGTGAATTGTCACAGTTATTCCAGATATAGTCACTTCCCACAAATTTAGGGATACTATATTCATCATCATCAATATCGTCACATCCACTACTAAATGCAAAAGAGAATACATGTTGTCTTGGAGATCCATGAGTAATACTAATACCGTGAACATACGATTCATCAATAGTGACTTCTGGAGAAAATGCCGCACAATGCCAGTTGTAATTATTGAGTATACCTTGTAATTGTACGCATAAATGATTATACTTAATACCAAAGTTAACAAATGCATTGTAAGTCAAACAGGAATTGCTACGAATATTTATCCAATTATAGTATTGCTGATGTATTGCTCTTGTGTCCAGCCACGCCTACCTCCCCCACACACTGGCTCCATCTCACAGTACACTTGAACGTGTGATCCATTAGAAGACTTTATAAAATAGTAACCAGAAACAGATGAGGGAGAAGACTCTGCTATGTCAGCACAGGAGGAATACACTGGTTTTCTGGAGGAGGACACAGTCACTACTAATACAGCTATTAATAGAAATAGCAAAAACAGAAAACAACAAAAAAATATAATGTTAAACATATTTTTTCTTTGCAAAAGTAAAAGCTTTAAAATACTCTTCTCATTTTTAGGTGTACTAATGCTTGGTGGCTTCATATCTGCTACTTCATATACTGGATTTGAAGTCATCTTCACTTCTTCAATGTCACAGTAACTGGCCATAGCTGCTTTCTGATTTTAAAACCTGTTTTTACTGTTCTTTATATACCACTTCTTACCGGGTTGTTATTTTGAAATAATGACTGTTGGCTTTGGAACCAATTTGCTTGTTGAATATTTTTTTGTGACCTAGTTGTTATTCTGTAAAGGAAACAACTGTTGACTTTAGAACCTTGTGACCTAGTTGTTCATGTAATTATGACTATACAGTATAAATAATATTAACATACTATGCAATTTATTAATTTCTGTACGAATTTATGGTAATACTAAACAGTTTTTAGATAAAATCAAATGTTTTTATAAAACTGGAATAGCATGACACTGGCGGATGGTTTCATATAACTATGAACGATTGTCACTAATGGTATAGATAAATATTTGAGTTCACCTTATACATAAGTTGCTTCATGTGCTGTGAGATAAGAACAATTTTGGGTTCAATTTAAGGAATAATTTCATAAAAATTGCTTTGTATTAAAACTACTGCTTGCTACCTTTACACAAATAGTATAACCATAGTTAAGGACACTGCATTCCATGAAGATTTAATGTGCACTGACGCCAACCTGTACCACTTAATTTGACGTTTTGATTAAAGTAGACGATCTCTGCTGCTTTTGTGCTCTTAACTAATCTGAAAGTCTCTTTCTTTATAATCTTGGTTAATTATTTTCAGATTGGAATGATAGTCTGTCTGGAGTGAAGGTCACAGCCCATGTCAGTATAGACAATCAATAATTGTGAGTTTTGTCAGTAGATCATTGTGAAACCGCTTGAGGTGAACTACGCTGCAACCAGAAATCTACAAAAAGGCACAAGATGAATATATTCGTAAGTGTATTTAGCTTATAAAAAATTAGTCAAGGTGCTTGCAAGAATCATGAGCAGTTAGAGTCTCTGTGTAAATCTTGAGTTCCAAGCTGGGTATGCTGTCACAAGAATTGGTCTATAGAGTAGTCTGACACCCTTTTATCAGCAATCTATAGCTATCCTATCACTCTCTAACTAGCCCCAAAAGTATTCAATGAAGTTATAATAAAAATTAATTAAATATTAAACTAATAAAGTTGGGTGCAATAAAATAAAGAAAGAGACCAACTAACCTGGGTGGAGTGACTACATCGATTTTATAGCCATCACCCACATGGAGTGACATAAAAAATAAAAATAAAAACAGGTGTGTATGTGCATGCTCAAAGGTGATACCACTTGTGCCTAAAGTTATTTCTGATTACTTAGTTATGAAACTATGTAGCAGCTGACTACAATTACAGAGCACAGTCACTCACACCCAGCTCCTCCCCCTGTTACCCTACAACTGTTCTGTGGGAGACGCCACAAAAACCTTTCGAACAAAATTCAATCAATGATATTAACTGATGAGCATTATAGAAAAGCAGAGCATACCAGAGTCAGCTTGGAAGCCATCAAACTGCACCATGACCTAGTGGTGTGCACAATAAATATATTATCTTCATACTAAATACTCAGGTCACTTCATAGTAAATACTCAGTTCATAAAATGAGGAAGCCATGGGTGCCCAAGGCTACCCTGTTTCATTGCCTATTGAAGTTTCTTATGTAAGACTTGCACACCAGACTATTAATAATCCAATAAGCAAGACAAGTACCAATTAAACAATAGAGTGATATAGTAACAACTTCAAAATTATGTAGTTTATTATATGAAATCAATTTAATGAAGTAATAATGATAAAACCAATTCCAAATGCAAACGTATGTGGTCGTGAACACAAAATGCTTCAGTGAAAATCTTTCGTAGTTGTGTGAAACAGTTTGTCAGTATGTATTTCACTATTCCTGTTTTATAAAAACATTTTATTTTATGTATGACCAGCTAAGTACCTAAACACTGTTTAAGTTTACTATAAATTTGTACAGTAATTACTATTGTGTAGTTACTTTGTTGACAGTTAAATAGGCATAATTACATGAACAACTAGGTCACAAGGTTCCAAAGTCAACAGTTATTTTCTTCACTGAATAACAACAAGGTTACAAAAAATATACCAATAACAAGCAAGTTGGTTTCAAAGCCAACAGTTATTGTTTCAGACAAGAAGTAGTATATAAAGAACAGTAAAAATAGGTAAAGGCAGCTATGGCCAATTACTGTGACATAGAAGAAGTGAAGATGACTTCAAATCCAGTGTATGAAGTAGCAGATATGAAGCCACAAAGTATTACTACACATAAAAATGATAAGAGTATTTTAAATTTTTTATGGTGGCAAAGAAAAAAAAAATTCTACATTTGCTCTATCCTGCTTTTGCTAAGTCTATTAGTAGCTGTATTAGCAGTGCTGTGTCCTCCTCAAGACAACAAGTATATTCCTCCTGTGCTGATGTAGCAGAATATTCTCCTACATCTATTTCGGGTTACTATATGATAAAATCTTCTAATGGATCACACATTCAAGTGTACTGTGAGATGGGGCAAGTGTGTGGGGGAGGTAGGCGTGGCTGGACTAGAGCAATACATCAGCAATACTATAATTGGATAAATATTCCAAGCAATTCATGTGAAACTTACAATTCATTTGTCAATTTTGGAATTAAATACGATCACTTATGTGTACAATTACAAGGTTCACTTCATGACTATAACAGACAATGTGCACCATTTTATCCAGAAGTCAGTATTGATAAACCATATGTTCGTGGTATTAGTATCACTCATGGATCTCTAAGACAGCACATCCTCTCTCTAAGTAATGGATGTGAAGATGTTGATGAAGATGAATATAGTATCCCTGAATTTATCGGATATAACTATTTTTTACAAAACTGTGACTATTCATTAAACACTTGTTATTATCATATCTCATCAGTCACTACAAATTTAAAATACACTACAACTGATGATGTAGAAGTCAGAATATGTTCTGGTATTCGCCACAATCATTTTTATTCCACTGACTATTACATTGTAAAGTTTATTCTTCTATTGCGATGAATTAATAATGGTGTTTGTGCACTTGAATTATTACTACTTGTTTTGGTCCTGTAACTTTATAAAATGTAAGTATTGATAATGTTTTAGTTTATGTAAATGTATAATTTAGAATTAAAGATGTTGTAGTGTGATTCACATTAAGAAAGTTTGAAGGAACTAATATTTTGAATATTATATTAGTAATAAAAAACATTAAAACTGTAGCTAACAAATGGAAATTTAAGGTGGTTCAAAAAGTATGGGAACAAACAAAGCTATAAAAAGTATAGAAACAAGTAAGGCTATTTGCCTTATATGGTAATTATATCCCTAACAGTCCTGAGAAAGAATATGTCGTTCAACATTTTATTATAATATGAAATTTAATAAGTTTTATTTCTACTTTCCATCCATTTTTTGTAGAAACAAACAATGTACTTTCTTTCAACACCAGTGGCTAACACTAGTACACCATATGCAATGAAGAGAAAGCAGACAGATATCTTAGAGAATACAGTTGGTGTGGACTGTGCATAAAATTGATCTGTTAGAATTTTATAATAATGTTGGGAAATGAGTTTGTAAGTAGTGGATAAGACGTTTTAGTTCTGTATTAGAATACAGCTAGGTTAGAATGTTTGTTATAGATAGGTATGGACAACCAGATGACTGTGCTCAGAAAGGCAGATGCTAGCGTGAGTATACAGTTCAGCTATAAAGTAGCTTCTGAACTTAATTGGCACTAAATGGCATACTTGTTATAGATTGGAATATATAAATGCAATAGACTAATTTTGCTTAGTCATTTTCCAAAATATGTGGAAAAGGCAATTGTGTGGTGAGCCAGCAGGGCATTATGAAAATAAAAAATTACCATCAAAATCTTTCACAATGAAAGCAAAATACAATTTGGACATTGTTCAGTTTATGTCTCTGTGGCACAGGATCGTGACTATTTAAAAACAATAACATATCTTTTCTGATTATCATCGCTAACACTATCAAAATTTATCTGACATGTTATGCACCTTGCTATAATATTGTAGACCACTATCTGGTGATAGCAATGGAAACTATGTTATCTACTATCAATATGTAACTATACAGAATTAGTACTAATAACTGATAATTGAACTTGAGGCTGTACTGATGCAAAATAAATTAAAATGGTGTACAGAAAGGGTCAGTAAATGAAAGTCACTGCTTCATTCCCCCAACACCAAATAGCTAGGAAATATAAATCCTCAAACTACCAGGCCAGTGAATACTGTGACCTATAGTTGTCTGACTCAGATATAACCTAAGGGGAGGTGAAGTTAAAGTGAAAGGGCTGCAGGGGGATGCTGGGGTAATTGGTGCATTGAGATCATAGTAGATGCAGGTCTATCGAGTGAGTGTAGAGTTTTAATGTAAACTGGATTTTTCAATACCCTGCTTTTTAAAGTTGTAAAATAATCATTGAGACTTGATGCGATCCTGGGCATGTATGGTTTGAAATATTTGAAAAAATTGTTATGTTCTGTAGCAGCTTCAAGTTTCATTGGGGACTAGTAAATGTTTCTTAAAAGGGTGATAATAATGTGCATCAGGATGCAGAGTGACAACCTGTGATTGTATCTTTAACTGCTTCTATTCTGGACACTACTGAAGATCTCTCTTTAACAGGCTTTTTTTTGACAATATAAAAAAGACAATGAAAGAGATAGAATACATTTAATGAGTCCATGATACATCCATCAGCAGCCTGAAGGTCACTGTATGATTCTGATATGGTATTGGAAGTAGAGTCCCTGCTGCTTGGTTCAAAACTACATGAAGCTATTCAGTGAGTTGTGGTTGCTTATCTGATTCTGACATACTCTACAATCTTCTTTGCCAGCTTCCTGTGTTTAGGGAAGGGGAGAGGATTTCTATGACAAACCCTGCCTACACAGGAAATGTATATTTTTAACAGCCCATAACTAGCGAATAACTCCTTTTTTTACAATTTAGTCAGATCTGCCCACTCTTAAATGTCTAAATTCTCATCGAGGAGTCAAGAAGCAAAGGATGACCAATAACCACTGCTATGTCAAGATGCTGTTTCACTACATACACAAAATATATAGTGTGGATATTTGAGAGAAAAAAATGGAGATCTTCATGGCAATATTTTCTAATGCACATCATAGAATGCACACAATAATGCATGTATTATTTCAATTTATCTACTATTATAGTTAATGTATTAATCTACCCTGCTCCTTAAGTATACTTGGACATGTAGAAAAATTCAATTTTAGCTTATCGTGTTAATTTATTGCCTTTAATTGCTATTCACTTCCATTCCTATGAGAAGATGCAGTCCTGCATCCACATTTTCTTGCAGTATTTGTGAGTCAGGTGATGTTTTCTTTTGAATTGCAAATTTTAAAACTATGCACTTCACACGCTAGTTGAACCTTCCTCTTTACTGGACAAAAAACCTTGATTCTTGGGGAAGAAATCCTGAACTCTACTTGGTTTGTATCTTATCATTTGTGCTAACAGACAACAAAAGGATGGGCTGTCTTATTGACCTCATGACCCTTAGTCCCATTTTGTCATTATTTAGTGTTACCCCTATTTTCAATGAACTATGGGAAATTTAGGTCCCAAAGAATAAGTAATAGAGGGCAGTTCCCAAATCAAAAGTGTAGTAGATAAAAGAATCAAGTTCCCTGTTTAATCTCAAGGTAACTCTCATTTTCTAGCTAAACCAGTATGAATGACAACTACGAAAACATTGATATCAGAAATACTAATACTCAAGACACAGATTCTTCATCACGTTCAGGAGAGTACACTGAACTAACAACAATCCATAGACAAGATTCTACTAATGAATATGCTACTATTGGTATTGTGGGTCAAAATCAACTGAATTCTACTGATACTAATGGGACAATAATATCTGGAAAGAAAGTCTTGGAAAATCCAAAACCAATTAAGAAATCAAGGAAGGAATTCTGTTTTCATGGCCTAGCTATACTATTTGCTTCCACTTTTATTTTATTGTGCTTTGCCTTCACAGCTTACAATTATTATCGCCTAGAATCACTATCATTGCAGCTAAAAACTCTTAATAAAAGAGAATCCAACCAGTTGAAAGAAAGCTCGATTATAATAAAGGACCTTCTTCAAGCACAATTTAAAATGTACCAAAACATTGAGCAATTGAATATTTCATCATTAAATGAAAGAGACCAAAATGAATATTATTTTAATAAAATTAGTGATCTTAATGAAAATCAGTTAAAAATATTTGAGTATGTGGAACAAGTTAATCAGTCGTCAATTAACCAAAAATATCAATTAGATGAATATCATACCGAGAATATGAAACTTAATAAAACACAATTGAAAATACTTGTGAATGTTGAACAGCTTAATTCTTCAGCTATAGAGGAGAGATCTCAGTTATTTGAATTAATTCAAAATTTAATCCTTTTAAGCACAAATGCTTCAAATTATGTTAACGATGTTTTAGACAATATCGGTTTATATGAGAAGTATCCAATCAGCTCTTGCCAATATATAAATTTAATCCATCCATATTGGAAGTCTGGTTATTACTGGGTAAAAAATCAACATGGGGTAGCTGTTAGAGTGTATTGTGTCTTGAGCCAATCATGTATTGGTACATATTATCATATAAGAGGTTGCACTACAAGCTGGATGAGAATTGCCAAACTGAGTAGAGTTCAAAATAGAGCTCAGTGTTTTACTGGACTGAAAAATTACCCAACTAACACAAGTTCTTGTGTTACGGAGTCAGATTCTGCTACCTGTTCATCTACCTTCTTCTCCTCCTTCAACATTCCTTATTCTAGAATACATGGTTGGATCAGAGCCTATGGAGTAGGAACACCAGATGGATTCAGATCCTCTTCACTAACTATCAATGACAATTATGTAGATGGGATTAGTCTGACTGTTGGTAATACTACTAATAGACAACATATCCATACATTTGTACCCGCATCTGGCAGTTGTTACCGGTGCAGTAACAAGCCAACATTTGTTTCCTATCACTATGACTGTCTTCCTGTTTTAAAAATAGGGTCTTCACAATGTTCTGGATACTCATGTTCAGAGTCTTTCTACTACACCTTTGAAACACCAACCATAGATAATATAGAGATGAGAGTTTGTAGAGATCAGTCCAGAAGGGATGAAGACATTGTCATAGAAGATTTAGAAATACATGTTTTGTAAACAAACTCATATAATGACAGCATGCACACCACATTTTACTCCATTAGTGAGCTTCTACAAAATTAATAGCTTCCACTATAATAATGTACTTACTTTATATTGCATTATTTGCCATTTTTTATTGTATTATTTACTATTTTTAAGATAAAAGTCTTTTTAACTATTTTTGGGGCATAAAAAGTATCTGTTATCGTCAAGCGCTTGGGAGTAAATTTGATGGAACAATACAATTGTGGAGTTAGATTTGATTCCTGACTTTGTGATAATGTTCTAAAATAGTGATCAGACCAGTTCTAAACATTATGCCAGGGTAATATTTCTAGGTTATATGTGTATGTTTCCTTTACTTGCAGCAGTGTTATTGTCTGCAATACACATTATTGACAAATATAAGTGTGTGTGCATGTGCATTACCTCCCCTATACTGTTGCCACTTGAGATTGAGTTTTAGTTTGCAATTAAATCGTAAAAATAATAATTGCAAGTTTGCGGTATTATTTAAAAAAGTAAAGGAAACTGCTGGCTTCCCTATCAAAACAAAACATGAGGAATCTTTCTATTTGTAAATATGATAGATTGGTACAGCTCATTTTGTGGCATTGGTTTTGCTATTAGTAACCTCATCTTCTGGTAGATGATAGATCTTGTACCAGTTCTAGCACATGTTCACATGATTGTCACAACATTGTCACATGATCGTCTTAGTGATTGTCATCTATACTCTATACATTTTGCCATAAGAGACTTCCATATTTGATGTAAATTAGGTCATTTATGACAAAATTTCTGGTAAACTGAACAGTTCATTAATGCTATGTATGATCAAGTGGTGTAGGAAAGGGATTTATCGTGGTGATTTCTCACATGAATACTTTATAATCACAAAATGTATGACCTTCGACCCCCCACACCAAACATCTTCCTACACTACTGTGATGTTTACTCATAAAAGAGCCTGATTGTCAGCAGATGCCACACATAGTTAGTCAGTTATCCTAGGAAAGTAGCTACAAAAATATTATTTTTGTAGCTACTTTCCTAGAATAACTTAGAACATACAAATTCCACAAAGATCACACAATCATATTATTTTCATTCAGGAATGAACTTAAAAGAAATCAGAGTTATTTAGTGACTTGAAATAATATAAAAGTATTACATTATATTATTTTGGAAACCATCCACCTATATGCGACAGATTAAAAATCACAACAAAGCATAATATTTACCACACCGACTCTGTTAATTTACTACCATTAATATTTTACAATTTATTTTATGCTTAATGATAAATTATTGGTTGACTAGAGCATTTTAAAATAATGTGGTGTGCGAAACAGAAACTGTACATAGTATTTATGGCCATCAAATGGTCTATTGAAAGTGACCTCAAAATCTTCTTTAGTTTATCATGTCCAGATCAAATAAACTGACTGTTTTGGGATGTCATAATATATTGGGACATTAATCTCAAATCCAACAACATGTTTTCTAATGTTGAATGAACTCCTTGGGATGAAAAGTGTTGCTTTGAAGTTTATCACTGCTGAGTAAGTGTTTATTGGTCAAACACTTGCATTTGTCAAAGCAGATTTCCAAATACTTTAAAAATTTTTTATAATTTCAATTCAAAGATACACCTATTGAGATGAATTGATTATTTAAAATATAAATTTTACAAAAGGCACCTGTAGTCAAGTCTGGTTACTTTGCTATTATCTTGCATGTCTAGGTAGTAACTGTGTGGTAACTTGTTTATCTAACCAGGCCTTCATACAGAGGGGGTGCGCTGGAATTTCCCCCCCAGAGAAAGTTTCCCTTCAGACTTCTTTTAAGTTCCTTTAAAAGCCAGAATGTTTTTGTTTTGGCTATTTGTATATAAATTAATAAATATCAGGGTTCGATAAGAAGTATATATTGGCTAGGGGGAAGGGAAACATTAGCTTTACAAGATGGGGCTATATACTTCAAGGGTGTATACATGCAGCAATTTCCAAATTATCTGTTTAGTGTTTTTAACAGTGACAGTTGTGAGCATCCAGACCCTTTCACCTACTGCCCTTATGTATTATTTGAATGTTATTGGACAGCAAAACCAAAGCACTCTGTTGTAACTGAATAAGACTATATTTTTCAACCCTTCATTTCAATTACATCAAATTATACCATATGAAATATTGAAGAAGCTTTTGTGGGTAAAACAGGAGGGAGGAGACTTTTTCTGACATTCAACATTCGCCCCCCAGCAAATTTCCCCCTACTATACATAAATAATTATCAGCATAGCTGATCCTAATTACAATGTGAATAAAATTGTTTGAAAAAATATATTTCCAATATATTTCCAATTCTTAGAAAAACTTTACAGAGCTTCTTTGAGTCTCAGTGACATATTATACACAACCATAGAGTGAGTGTAACATATCACACTAATCTATAACAAAATAAAAAGACCTACAGATATCACATGTTATGATACATGGGTGTTTTAGTTAGATGTGATTGGGACATTCTTTCCTTGACCCTCTTTTCTTGTTTCTAATCCAGGCCTTAATGAAATATATTTTCATCGAGTTTGTTGTTAAAATGCTTGTTTCTACTAGGAATGAATCTCACACTTTCCTCCACTTGTGCAAGTTCTGCAAGTAACATTCATTTTATTTGATGTAATTTGTAACATGTGTTGTAAAAGTTCAGTCAAATTAGTTCAGTAGCTAAGTGATAATGTGATATGAATGAAGTAAACTAGATATGGACTTGAAAGCATAATGTAGCTACATATGTATTCTTATATAATTTTTCAATGTGCAATGTATAGAAAATTTCAAATTAAATACAAAGGGGAAGGTAATTTAAAGAAGTTTAAAATACATTCTTGAAATTATTCTTATACAAATATAATTGACGTAATCAACATTTTCGTTGTAAAATTTTGTATTAATCATGCATAAGGATCAAGAACAAAATCAAAGAAAATCTGTAAGTCATTGTAATGCAAATGAAGAATATTGTTGATAATTAAATGTAATTTTTTTCTTTTGTAGTTACTATTAAAGTGAAAAATTGCTCATTGACTATTGTTTCGACTTACATAAGTTTTGTGGAATAGTTGGTGAAGTCGGAACAAATGATTTCATATCATTTCTATTTCTATCCAAGAGTCCGCTTGTTGTGGACTAGAAATTGTGTCTTCTGAAACATAGTGACCTTTTCTTGCCCTCATCCAAATGAACTATTTTTGGTAAAAAATCTCGTTCAAAGGATTATAGTTATTTGGTAATAAAAAATAACTAGACGATTTATCAGATTGGGAGTTAGGAATAGCTTTTATATCAGAAAGAAGATTCCATTTACTACTTTGGAGTTACCATTTTTTGTGGAAGGTTTTCGAGGATCCAAGAAGACTAGAAATTTGTTGAGGATGAGAATTTTAATATCCTTCATATTAGTACCATTCACCTTCAGCATAAAGGTTCCATAGGTTTGCATCGTGTTTGAATCGCAGATATGAATTCAGTCTGTCATATTAAATATATTATTTGTATAGCCTGCAGGCTTCCCATTGATATACCAGTGGAGAATATAATCGCTCCGAAACACCTGCATACTGTGCCAGTCTAATAGCATAAGCCCTTTTTACTGAATTAGATCTGCCATGTTGACTTCAAATTTATCTGTAATTACTAGGTATAGATAGGCAAATAAGTCATCGATTTATTAGTACGTGTAACAAAAAGTTTCATGGCAATATGATGTGCATAGTTTCACAATAAAATCTAAGCACAACTAACATTTAGAGAGCATTCGACCAGATAACAAAACACTGCTCACAATATGGGGATAGTGCTACACTATAGTAGGAAGCTGAGTAAGTTCTGAAGTCTTCCACGACATTGTTCTTACATGCATTTAGGCTAGATAGTTCATGAAAGTCAGTAGTTGGGCAGTTGGAAGTATACCTGTCTGTCTGTCCTGTTTGTCCTGTCTGTCCATCTGTCCGTCTGTCTGTCCATCTGTCTGTCTGTCTGTCTGTCTGTCTGTCTGTCCATTCGTCTGTCTGTCTGTCTGTCTTCTGTCTGTCTGTCTGTCTGTCTGTCTGTCCATCTGTCTGTTTGTCTGTCAGTCTGTCTGTCTGTCTGCCTGTCTTTCCATCTAGTCTATCTATCTGTTTTGTACATGATCTAGTAAACATTTTCAAAACTTAAAATATTTCAAACATTCTTAACATGACACACTTTTAATTATTATAAAACAAGAATTGCATTGATACTATTTACATATTTCTACATATGTCATAAAAGACTAAGTCATAAAGGACTCAGTCGACTAGGCATTAATGATTTAACTGTCCATTTTGTTTACTATGTATTCAATGTATTATGTTACCTACTTTGTTAACTTATGGACTACTACTACTTTTAAACTAAGATAAATAGCTACAAATAGTATTACAAATAAGCTTTTTTATCTTTTTTTATATTATTATATATAAATTGAGTTGTACCTAGAAATTTACAAAACTCTTCCAGGTTTTAACATGCAACTTGATTGCCATTTGTGCTGAAGCACACCAATTATTTTGCATGATTCATACTAAGCTGTAGTTTTGCAATGAATCCAAATAAGGTACGTTATAACGAGATTCATCAGTTAAGGCATCATGCTATACGTGATTACAGGTATACATAAAAGATCAAATTCAAGAAAGATGGGAGAATTCCTGTTATACTACTATATTAGCTCAATATGCAAGCTTACCCGAGCAATTACTTCAGTGGTACATGAATGGGAAACCTGTGGGCCACTGCAATACTATATTTCATGTCAAATATGATGGACTGAATTCATATCTGCGATTCAAACATGATGTAAATCCAACCTATGGAATCTTTATGCTGAAAGTAATGGTACAAGTTGAAGGATACAATGAAGTTGGCTGATCTACAACTAATTCCTAATCCTTTAGGATTCTACAAAAATAGATTTAAAAATTAGTAAACAAAAAGTAAATGGATATATTCCTTCTGATGCCAAAGCTACTCTTGACTCTCAATCAGATATGTCTGCTAATCCATTCCATCACATAATAAACATGAACTACTAACAGAAAGTACTTACCTGAAATGTTTCGCTTTAATCAAGACTAAGGACAAAAATCTAACAAAATATTACATGTTCATGAAGATTCTAGATTCACACACCAATTTGGCACCTAAAAAAAACAATGATAGTAATATAAAAATTTTGAAAGAAATAATTGGTTTAGGATGGAACGGAAACAACGAAAATAAGGTCAATGAATGAATATATATAATACAAGCTCAACTAACTCTCTAAAAGAATATCAATCAGTAACAGTTGGCTATCTAGAAAAGGGATTGTAACACAAACACTACACACTTTAATTGAAGGTTTTATTTTCATTATGTCCATTGAAATGGTTCACAACAGTGTATAATTGTTTATTTAAGACTAGTTTGGCTTCAAACCTGCAGCTTAAGTTTCTTTTCTAGCCAGGTAAAGGGATTCAAATGGGTAGCAATTCTTTATGAAACTCTGGGTAGGTTGTTAACCAGCTTTGCAAACCACTACCAAATGCAAGAAATGTTACAAGCCTAATGAAGTGACACCCAGTGAATACAAAAAGTGTTTGGTAAGGAAGTTGAAGGAATATTTACATGATCAGAGTCATCATTGCTTTGAGTTTGTATATCCAAACTTCTGTGTTTCATATAGTCAATGTCATGCTACTATAATGGGTAGACTTATGTGCTATATATCAATATCTGGGCTAAGATGGTTTCTTAATACCAATGGAATTCACTGGTAGCCATATTCTACCATCAGCCTTTTCTGGAAGAGTCACTCTGTGGTGAAGTGTTCATACACACAAAACATGTCTTTCATCAAACCCTCCTGCAGCGGCAAATAGCTATTTGGTAGTATGTAAAGATATTTTCAGAAAGTGATCTGTGAGAAAGCAAATGAGAATCATTTACAATTCTTCACGTAAATGCTATTGACATATTTGCAGAAAAATCTTTACAGACAGTTTTCAGGCACAAGAATTGGTCTTACAGTTTTCCTGGATCTGGGAAGACTGACTCTGTGACTCATATCAATTATTGTCATACTATTATGTTCACATGGTTAATATAATTCACAAAGTATTCTCAGAAGTAGCTATTTATAAGAAAACTGTTCACAAAGACACTTCAAAGCTACAACATGCAGTTTTATTGAGAACAACTCATAATTTGGTATATTTAACAATAAAATACTGTTGCTGTAGGCTTCATTAAATGGAACTAGCATGCTGGGAACTGAGTTTTGACCATTAGATGTATAGGCGAGTATTTTGCTCTGCGTTGATACAATATATCAACAAAAATTTTCATATGTAGCTAAGCCACAGTAGCCCTGTAAAGGCTATTCAAAATACTTACTTCATTAGGAAGCTTTGCTAATGGTGGTAAAATCGCATATATTGGCACAGAATGACTTGCTAGAGAGTTATAAACCTAGGAAAATGATACCAAAAGTGAGCTCAGACCGCAGGTAAAACCGCACGCCAATTCTTTACTTCCGGTCAAAAATTAAAAATTGACGGTGGCGATTGGACTGTCTTGTCCGGTTTGTTCGTCGGTAGTCAGACTCGCAATCTGATTTCGAAATTACTGAGAATTAAACTTCAAAATTTAATGTCTTGAAGTCTTGTTTACATTTCTCCCCCTATCTGCACATTGTAATCAGGAAACCAAATAAATTATTTGCTGTACTGAGTAAATTCGTTTGTGCTCAGTAGTAGCCAAGTGCTAAAACTGAAGCTTCCAGCTGAGATTGCAGGTGAGTTGTTTAGTCCCAGAAATGATTTGTAATAGTTGCACAGTGCAAAGTGCTGTCAGCTATGTCTTGCTTTGGATTTGAAAAGTTTATGCATATAGCTATTCCAAATTGAACCTCTTAATTAGTTTGTCTGGGCTTCCATCCCAGACAGAGAATTCCGAACGCACCAAGTAGCGGGACTTACTACGAGAAACGTTGAACTTTCCTTGTCATCCCTTTCCTATTCCATTTCCTTCCTAATTATATTCATATTCGTTGTAACCCAGAGTCACCCGCATTTCCTTGTTGTGTATTTAGTTGTTGTTCTTCTCTTTGATAAAAATGTGGGAAACTACCCATACATAGTTGGTAATTTAAATAATACCGACGGAATTTTTTGTTTTTGTTTAAATTATTTGATAATACAATGTTGAAGGACTAATCCTGATTTCTCTTTTAGTGGCTAAAGTATAAGAGATTTCTTTCAATTTGAGTTATTATCTCTAGAATACCTTGCTATTTTCAATCTTTTAGTTCTACACTTTACATTAACTTAACTGGCTAACTTTTATTATAAGCCTTAGTAATTAATATCTTGTGAAATTTACTTTTAGTTCAATGTTTTCATATTGCTTAATCATACCGAATAATATTTGTATTATACAGTTATGCCACATTATAAATTTCACTTACTCTCCACCACACATAACGTAACATTAGAGTATAAATAAATAACAAAGGGATCATAATATTTCGCTGAGGTACTTTTCACTAAGATGTACGGTAAATGCTACCAAGAGTACGCTAACTCTCACTAAGAAGGTGTTGGGAGACCGCAAACAATAGGTGACGTAATATCCTGTGACGTAATATCCTGTGACGTAAGACTGCTTAAACTTTTGCGCGTGTAGTATTATTTGTGCACAACCAACCGCCGTGCCAAAACTTCCTTTAGATGATGCCAGTAGTGATGCTAAGCAGTGACTTGGATTAGCCCCTTAGAACCGGCCATTTCCCAGCATAGTTTTGCATAAGCAACATTTCTTCATGGCAATACAGAACGAACTCAG
>WLWD01006197.1_pt1 | contig 123411 bp, 66 predicted proteins | sample 6712731 | NCBI WGS metagenome assembly WLWD01 (sample SAMN12718690, study PRJNA576275) | sponge metagenome | isolation source: marine sponge | host: Mycale hentscheli | place: New Zealand: South Island, Marlborough, Capsize Point | collected 2014-11-01 | reverse complement strand
ATAAGGAATTTATTGCATGTGATCAGAACAGCAACTAATGGGAATCAATCCCATGCAATATTTTAATCATCATAATAACTAATATACTATTTAGAGAAACAAACTAAGACAGAAACGAATTGTTCAATTGGCTATTTCAAGAAGTTATGCAATGGATCTGACACACTATATTTATCTAGTATTACATTCGTATTGTAGAATTCAAAGACAATCAATAATAAACATAATGAAGTTGTGATACATCTACTGCTTAATTCCAGAGCCCTATTGAAAATAGCAACCAAGTGAGCTTACCAAGTATTTGAAGACAATCAGACATTCCATGGCAACAATCACCATATTGATGAAACAATTATTCTCTGGCTTATGTAACATTCTTATATTATTGGCTCACTGGTAAGACTATGGTTGTTGTATTAATGATATAGACAATAACTTGCCTTGAATGACCACCAAAGCAGCTCCCATTGTTGGAATACTAGAAATTACAAATGGATTACTAGATGTGATTCTAGCAGAGCATGTATAGTTGCCAGCATCAGATGTAGACACCTCTGTGACAGTGAGAGTACTGTTATAACTGGTACCAGATCCAGTGAGAGTGGCACTAGTTCCACTGGTGGCTGCCATAATCATAGAGTTGTTAGGTAAAGTCCACATGACCTCTAGTCTACCATCAGTTGGAACTTCACCACTATTCAATGAGATAGAACAAGTGAGAGAGAGATCACTTCCCACAGATAGTACTGATGGTGAAGATAACACTTCAACTTGCAGAGGGATACCAACTATAACATGTACACATTTCTCATCATTCGTATTTTTCTTAGTTGTATTCTCTCTTTTTCACAGACTTTAAATACGGAACTGGTAACAATCAAGCTCTTTTGCCTCCTAGCCAAGTTAAAATAAATGTCATTGAGACTTTCATGTACAATCTTACTTTAGTTCTGTCCAAAATCTTAACATTTATATTCTCTTGGGTTTACCGGGGTTGATGGTCCTCAGTTAGGGGCCCTTGCTACATGTAATAGTTGTTGCTAGGTTTATAGATTGAGGATAGAACTCTATCTCTTGTAACCTCCTGTTGTTTTTAAGCAGGAAAAAAAACAAAAAAAAACAACTGACTTGAACGAAGAAACTACGAAGGGATTGTCCTGTTTTAGCTGTAGTGTACAGATACTCAGATAATCAAATACGCAAGAATTAGAACTTGTATTCCATATACTATAAATAAGTATTTGAAGAATATCGTTTCAAGAGAGTATTTATCGAAATAATATAAAATGTTATTTTAGAATATGGAAAATTGCAGAAAAAAATAATGTATTAATCACTAAACTAATTCCTCATGTTTAAATGAAAGAAAGTATCAATAGCACCCGTTTAAGTGTCAAAATAATTCTAAGAATTGAAATATTGAATAATTGCAAACAATTGTGCTATCAGTATCACACTGTTATAATATGATTTGGAAAAGTCATTCTTAAGTAGTTCATAATACTCCTTGAGTTAATGTGACTATATGTGAAACATTGTTTACCAAAAACGACAACAACAATTGCCATTTATTGTGCACTAAACTACAATCAGAGTGAAGAAAGAGAGTGTAAGTAATCAGAAAATGTGAAGTCCATGTGTCAGTAACCAAACCTGGCAATCTCTCACATACCATAATTGTTATGGTTATGATTAATTTAAAATGTTATCGTTAGCATAAATATTATGAAGTTTTTTTTCAGTGTGGAATAATTTTTTTTTCACTGTGGAATAAGTTTCTGCTTTATTGTTAACTCAGTCCGACAACATATAAACTATGCACATAGCTAATTTGCATCACTGCAGCAACTAATTATAGTTACTGCAAAAATAATTAAATCAGACATAAACATAAACATAAGACAAAAACACTTGAATTTCCTAACCTTTAAATGCCAACTAATGAAAGTAGACTACAAGAATCCCTTACTAAAGACCTGTTAAAAACCCACTATTTTTTTGCAGACTCCAACACGAAACACCAATGTTAAACACTGCAACTATAAGTACCGCTGAACACTGTACTGGAGAGTGTTCAGCGGTACTTATAGTTGCAGTGTTCCACTCAAGATGATGACAGAAATTATATTTGATTAATATTGATGTTCTTAGCTATTTTCTCATTCATACATTAATTAATTTTTAAAACAATGACCTTTTATAAGCTTGTATAAAAATGTAGATAGGCCAGTTGACTTGCCATTAGTGCAAGAACACAACCACCAGTCCATGTGTATTAAATGAATACATCGAATTCTGCACTCCATATGCATAACAAATCCTAGAGTGATGTAGCTCTTACCATGCCTTATACTTGTATGTTTACTATTCTCCATAATATCTTGTTTTGTTGCTTGCTAAAGGAACCTACTGCTACTATTTACTCAAAACTTAAGAACAAATATTGAAAGTTGTTTTTTTGTGTAGTCTCAGAAATGGAGTGATGTTTATCTGTGGTTTACTTACAACATACATTTCTATATCGACAGATGTCCATACACACAATATGGTTAGTATTAACAAAGGAAAATACATTTGAAAGCTTCTATAACTGACTCAAATGAGGAACTGCTAAGGGATTATATTGCTAAGGCTACATACACATGTATTAGATAATAAGTATTTGAAGAATATTGATCCAATAAAGTAATAATCAAATGTGAAATTTTGGAAAATTGCAGAAAAAATTAAATGTATCGGTCATTAATGTAACTACTGATGTTATAATTAAAGAAAGCAGCTGCATTATTAATGGCATACTGTAAAAGTAGCAAAACACTTTTAAGCATCAAAATGTTGAGTAAATTACCAGAAATTGTGTTATCAGTATCATGCTATCATATAATGATTAGAAACAGTCATTATTTTACTCTTGAGTTTATGGACTTCTTATTATTCAGTTTGCTCAATCTTATCTACTCAGTTGAAAATAAAACTGAAAGTTGAGTAGTCCATAAACTCAATAATTAATAATGCTATGATGATCAAATTAATTGGCGTATTATGTGTCAAAGAATGTCTTAAGTCTTGTTGATAAGACTCACAACAATACCTGTTATATTAGTAATTGTAATAGTTGCAGACACATCCACTCCATTCATATCAGGTACCACACATGTGTATACTCCCAGAGGTCCTGATGGAGTACCACCTACTATGACTAGTCTCACTTGTTGACTGTGGAGATAACGAGCAAGTACATTAGTAGCACCACCAAGTGCCCCAGCAGATGGAATTGGAGTGTTATTAGGATCTAACCAGCCACCAATACCTCCTCCATTAGGATTATCAGCACCTCTACAACACTCAGTATTGACATTAGTAGTGACACAAACTAATGTAGATCTAGCATCTGAACGATCTCCTGGCTGTTCTCCAATATCAGCGATGTTAATGGAGGATCCAGGGTTGTAGATTAAACCATCCAGTGAGAAGTACAGGCCAGTGGAAGGAGGAACTAATAACACACAGCAAAAAAGTACTCTAACCAATTGTATTGTGACTAAAGCTTAAATTAATTATACTAGTATTGTTTACTAAAATCAAAATGTCATTTCAACTATGATAAGAGTGTAGAAATAGGGACTAAAAGTAATTTAATTCTTTGTGAATAAAAGAAGACAATAAAATAATGTACAAAGATGAAAGTAAGGAAACCAATAATGAGGAGTAATGCAAGGAGCATGAGGGAATAGAATAAACAAACACAAGATTAAGAATTAGCAATAAATATAAAGTATATCTTCAACTGGAGTAAGAATCTTCTACCTCGTTTATCCATCAATTGTGTTCAACTAGTTCCACTAGAGATGAGGATAAAAAAGACACAAAATCAAAAGCTAATGATTTTTTTCTTAATTTTAATTATCTTATTGTAGTAACACTCATCTTGAATAATGAACCCAGGCTGCCAGAAGATATGCAAATGTTTAACTAATCATGCTATTTTTTTGTAAGCCAAAATGACCTATGTACTACCCCATGCTGACCCATTACTCATGAATGTTGTTATTATGAGGTCAAAAGTCTGTTTTTGAATAATATTAATGATGAGAGACATCTATAGCCCATAGCAGTCCTTCATCAATATTAATACCAAAACTGCTTTATGTAGAGGTTAATCCTAGAATGTTGAAGCTTTTACAATGCTTAAACTCCTTAGTTAATGCATAAAGACTTTGTGTATATCTCTCATGAAGTATATTTAAATCCAATTTTCAGTATAGGGTCAAAATAGGTTCTCTTGTTTAATTTTAACTCAATCTTTATTCAATATTAACATGTCTGATCATGATAACATGATCAGGAATGGCTTCAAAACTCATCTCTTGTAGGCAATAAAACTCACTAAGCCAATGGGAAACTCGGTTTTCTATATCAGTATTTTCTACTATTGCAAAGGAACCTACAGCTGCTAATTACTCAATGCCTGAGAAAAAAACATTGAAAAGTTGTTTTTCTATGGTCTCTATAATTTTAAGTTGTTTTGTGTGGTCTCGGTAATAGAATGATGTTTATCTGTGGTTTACTTAAAGCGACTGCTCTAAGGAAATATTTATATTGCCAAGCATTCAATTTATTTTGACATTTATGTTTTGTTTGTCTGGTGAAAAGCTTCACTAGATAAAGTCCATTAAAAATAATTACTAGACTTTAGAAAGTGTACTCATTGTTTCTGTTATGTAAGTAGTAGTAACTCTGCTGTAATTAGTTTATTCTAAATCTAGTGTACTTTAAATTTATGTTTCACATATTGAACTACTAAACTAAATTATTATTGAGACTCGCTCACCTAGTATTCTGTCTATACATATATTCACTGGTCACATGTAATCCTATGAATTGTAGACTGAGGAGCTTTATTAATTACTTCTGGTATTAGCAGATTAAGGTATTTGTAGTCAGATAATATGAAGCTCATGAGGCCATTCTAGAGTCAGTAACCAAACCTGGCTATCTCTCACACACCATGATTGTTATGGTTATTATTTAAATAACAATGTTATCCTTAACATAAACAATATTATTATGAAGTAATTTTTTTCTATGTGGAATTTTTTTTTCCTTCAATTGTTCACTCAGTACTAAAATAAACACTATAAGGCATGTTGCTAATTTGCGTCATTGCAGCACATAATTATAGTTACTACACCACTGTTTGAATCTGCCTAGCATAAAATATTGAAAGAGTACAATCTATTTATCTTTAATAAAATCATCAGCACATGGAAACAATACCTTGCTCTGAAAAGTGCATTAGCTTATAAGGTTAACTGCCTAAAATTGTTTGATTAAAAGCAGAACACTTGCATAGACAATATTAATAAAATAGCCTTTAACTTCACTCAACGATCCAAAGTCATCATAATAAAATGATTAAAAGTATATGGATGATGGACAGTATTAAATGCTATTAATACTTCTAGATGTAGCGTAGAAAAAAGCTCAATTCTTACGCTATTACTGCATACTGTTAGCCTGAGAACAGATAGGGCAATGTGACAAGCTCTAACTATTAAAAAAAAAAAAAATCAGTGATGCAACAGGAAAATAATGATAGATAGTCTTACCACTTTGTGAAAGTACAAAGCATCTCGATGACAATAATAAGAGTAGTATCACAGAACTAATCTGTGAGTTCTCCATATCAATCAATCCTTAGTTTATTCTTCAGATTTTAAAACATGCCAATAACTAAGGAAGTAATACTGACATTTAGACAATTCAAATGAAGCAAAATGATGATAGCGTTGTATAAATGAACATTCGGGCCTAGCAAAGCAGGTTAGTCATGGGGGAAGACCTAAATGCCTGAACTTCCTTAGTTACAAATGCAACGGAAGTGACTACAAGAACCCCTAATCACCGCTCAGCTTCTTCGCAGCGGCGGGCGCATCGCGACTAAACTTCGACTTTAGTGAGCCGTTAAAAGTGTAAAAACTTGAACTATAAGTGCTGAAGTCTAGAAGGCTCCTACATGAACATATAATGTCGATGTCGCCTTCTTGTCAATGTCTCGAGTTGTCAATGTGAACCATTAAGATGCACAAACTTTTGTATTCATCTTAGTCACGTTAGTTTACACGTTTTTATCATTTTTTTAGCATGTTGTACCTTTTTTTCATGATTAGCATAGGTTCTCAACTATTGGCAGAAGTTTGCCCCTCGAAGCATAAGTCGGTGTCTAGAAGCTTCCTGAAGATCTAGTAAGCAGCATTTTTAGACAATTTTTATAGTGAATCTGGATGGATACTTACCATTTTGTTATCTTCTTTAGCAGAACATTGAACATAACTCAAGTACTCAGTGGTAGTGCATCTATTATCGGCCACGCTCCTTAATTATAAACCTCCCATTGAGCTCCCGCATTGTAATCGACCAATCAGTAATAATCATTTCTAACAAGAATTCACTTATTGGACGATATCACTGTAATCTGCGTGTATGAAAACCCTTTACCACACGTTTTTTCGGGAATTTCTTATGTCACAATTATTTGTAGTAAACTATTTAAAAATAATAGCTACAGTGCAACATGCCTATAAAATAGAATTTTGTCTGTTGTCCATTTCTTAATGTTTTTTTTATTGTCTTTTCCAAGGTACAGGTTCCACTGGCTCCAAACTTGGTACAGAGACTAAGACATCTGTACTGATCACATAATATGTGGTTTAAATTTTTCTCACCACATCATGTACTTAATTGATAAGGTGTGAATTAACATTATGTTGTTGTTGATTTTTACTTTAGTGTTAAATTGGTTAAGTTAAGAACAGAGTGTTCTTAGGGACCATACAGATGCTTAAGGAGGACACTCACATTAAAAATTGTTATTGTACAATATTATTTTTATTATCATTTCAGCCAAGAATGACTGAATTAATAAAAACATTGAAACACTAGAATGTTATGTTTTCTTTTTTTATTCTCTCACCTCAGGTTGCATGTATAAATAATTTTGAACTTTGGCTCACGTTCTTATAAAAATAAGAAGTCCAATTCAGACTTTGACAAAACATTATTATAGGCTATAAAAGAATTACCCAAGTTATTAAGCAGTCTACTATTATATAAGACTTCTTTTAGTTGAGACAAGGGATGCAATAACTCTGAAATTTTACCAGCATCTTTAAAAGAGAAGTTCAATTAACCCATTCTAAAATAATGTTTTTATTTAGTTATTCAAAGAACATCAAAGGCCCTTGAGCGCATGCAAATATTTTTAAGAGCCAAAGATGAGTAAAAATGTTGCTTGAGAGTATACTATTGTATGCATGGGTACTGTAATATTTAAAAATTTGATTCCTTGCATTGACTATAACCCCATATAAAATATAAATTAGAATGGTCAATGGTACCGATATAATAATGTAAAAACCACTTACAAACATATCAAGATTTAAAAAAGCTCGGTGTAGGTAGCTATTTTAGATTTCCATTTTACATCAGTCCACCAAGTATGCACTTCCACAACAATATAGGCCCACAACTTTTTTCTATCTAAAATGGCAGTTCACCCGTAATGTTTAAAAAACAATCCATTAAGAAACCAAACTAGGTGTCTTATCTATATAATAATGATAGCCTGTGTGTGTCAGTAACGACTACAGCGAACGACGGTGTGTGTATTCATGAATAATTCATGACTTTCTACAGGCTTCATTTAGTGTCTAGCCTTAGTATTTTAATTATGACTTTTGTTATCAATAAGCCATTCTATTTAAAATGTGTCCACTGGTTTGTAATTCAGACATTAATTAATCTACAATATTTGTCATACTAGTCCTACTTCATTCATTCATTCTTTTTGGAGCTATCTACATAAATATTATCATCCAGGAGTGAATATTTCAGATACATTGATTGGGATCTGAAATTTCCATGTCCTAATTTCTATTAAACATGAAGACATAAATAAGTGCATCATAATTATTTTTATTATGATAAACAGTTCATATCAAGGCATAATGTTTTCATAACCATTAGCATGTACTTATATTATAAATAATAATAGTACACTACGAATTTATTGGAAATGAGTTACTATTTTTTTTTTTGGTTGAACTTTACCTTGTCTTCTACATCTGCTCACAGCTGCTGCATTAAACATTACAATTCAAAATGTGGAGCTAGTAGGATGCAATAGAGGTAGACTGCAAGTGGGAAGTCATAAGTCTTATATGCATGTTGAGTGGTACTATTCATCGTGATTCATTAAAATGTTGTATTTTGACTTCATTAATTTTAGGCTCTATTGTTCAAATGACATTTTCTCATTGTATTTTGATACTCTGCCAACAATGAGTGATCTTCTACCAAGTGCAAATAATTCATGAATTACAAAGAACTTCCGTAAGACCCAATTGCAGTTCAAGAGAATCTCAAGAAATGCATGAAATGAGGAAGATTTGTGTAAGTACAAAGACTGTGGAAATGCTACATTTTGGTAGATAGAATAAAGCCTTCTTGAGGAATATACATACTCACTTAGTGATTCATAGATTTGTAAACATTAGCAGAACACAAGTTACATCAGAGGGAATGATAAAATAATACTGGTAATCTTAACATACATGTGTGTACACCTTAGGAGGTGAGAAAGCTGGTATGAAGAATCTGATAACAAATGCTCACAATATCTTTTAGTTATAGATAGCTTACTCAAGGTCAGAGAGACAGACAGGCTGATTAACTCAGAGACTGACAGTACATACAGATGGTCAAGAAATTTCATGGCTATTTTAATAGGGAATAATTTACATTAGTTAATTGGATTTGATAATAATAATTATTTTTTCAAAAGTAAAATGTTCAGTTATGTAGTGCATGTGATATTACACAATATATATCTACGATATGAAAATGCTATACAAACAGGCTTGTAAGCGTAGGGTTCAGGGTTTGTTTCAACTTCAAAAAATATGGTTTAGAGTGGACAATCTCACTCCATTTTTTTAATCTCATATACTTTCATACATGCTACAAGGTACTTATCTTATTGTTAAAATTATTTGCTTCCTCTAATTATTAGCCTTGTAATCTCATCTGGATAAACAATTTGAAGTCATTATCCAGTTATTTACAATAACGTAATACAATTTGTTATGCAGCTGTCTCAGTTAATGGATGATGATGGTGATTATGAAGATGCCAATGCTCTTTTTACATCGTTAAACAACTTCAGGAAAAATCGTTGTATAGGATATATAGCACGCAACCTTCGTAGATATAGCACGCAACATTCGTAAGGTTTGCAGCCTATGATGTAATGAAAATAAATACTCTGGGTCTACCAACTTATTCATTTCCACAAAGTGAGTGATTTGGTATGTATATAATTATACTACATTTGTAGCTAACTTTAATTCAATGGAAGATAAGGACAAAAGTTCAGCACTTTTTCAAATGGCTTCTTTCAATCTTTCATTTGCCAACAAGGAAATTAGAAGTAAGAGCAGAAACATTTGGTGCTTCATTGATGTGTATATTGCCATGTTGCTTTAGTATTTGGTGAATGGAATTAAGTAACTACCCAAATAAGTACTCATATTGCACTTATTGGTGACTGATATTATGATACTATTCTAATACATTGTATTCTGTAGATTGTAATATTACAATTGGGGTGGGCATTATTAGCATTAACTATCCTCAATATACTCAAGAAACTATTAAAAAGATGAATGGAAGTGATAATAGGTGAGTTAGGTGAGTTAGGTGAGATAATGATTTTAATATGATGAGTGGAACTCAAACTCAAATTTTCTACAATAGTGCAACTGCAGTAGTATTTTGGGAGCATTTTAATAATTTTTAGCACTATTTGACTGAACATAATGATGATTCAAAAAATAAAAGATTAGGATTATGGCGTTTATTAAAAAAACATTCACCAATTAAAATAAAAGTGTTACTTTAAAACTTCAAGCTATTACTTTCCATGCATTATCCTCAGCTTAAACATAATATTGACAAGAAACTTAATTAAGTTATTATTGGTGTACAAATTCTTACTACCATACAACACTCAAATGGACCAATTTTTTGGTGTATACAATTATTTTGAAGACAATATGATTCTAATTCTGTGCCTAGATTTCCAGTTAGTGTAATGTTATCACTTGTGGTTCTACCTTCGGATGAATCTGAGGATGTTTGCGATATTGACTTCACTCAGAGTCCTATTCAGTTAACATTAACTCCGCAAATAGTAAGTGATTATTTAGTATATCAAATATTGTTAACTAGTAAGTTAACTAGTAAGTTTTAAAATACAATAGAATGCTATTTATCTGAATAATTAGAATGGAGGAGTATTCGAGATATTTAAGGATACACTACAGCTTAACATGAATAAAGAGATGATGCCAAGCAATTAGTGCTATTTAGATTTATTTATATTATGTATACATATAATTCCGTTAAAAACAGATCTCCCAGAACTTTATTCTTTAAAGAAAACAACTACTAATTTGTCAATTACAATGCTTTTAATAGCAATCTATTAGCTTGTGAAACTTAAACCGGTATATAACTTCAGTTGTAATTGTTTATATTTCAGCTTACAAGTAATTATTATTATAAAGGATACTTTTTGAGTATTAACAATGAGACTATGTAAGTTGTGCATTAATAAGCTCTTATTATGTTCAATGGTTTTATAGTGAACATTGGAAGGAATAAAATTTGCATTGTATAGCTATGGATATAATAATACAAGGTCAGCTATAATTTAACTACTTAGGTTGTACAGAGAACAAACAGTATGATATTCTTCTGGCTATAATATTATAGCCAAAAGAATATCATACTGTTTGTTTATCACCTGTAAATAATTAAAATGAACATAGCTACTTGATCATGATAGGCGAAATGCATGATTAAAGTAATCAGACCAATTGAGCTATTGGAATGTTACGTTAATTACTACTAATGAGATGAAAACACATGTAAAGTGTTGCCAGAAAGGGAATCAGATTTCCTTTAGATGAATTAATCCTTCATTCAATTAAATTGATTTTTTACATTATTCCCTTTCTTTTTTTTTTTCTTTTTTCTTTTTTTCTTTTTTTGTTTTTTGTTTCATAATTTCAAAGCTTTAATTACAGAGTGATATTTTGCCAGTGCACTTATTCGACTGCTATAAATTTTTTATTTATAGAGATTGGAAAACCGATAATTTATCCACGCAAATTGGCCCATCTGATGATTCCATTCAAGTCAGCACTACTCACTTTAAGCTTTGCAATTTTAGTGAGTGAGTGGTGTAGACCTTGCTTCAGACATTGGGGTAGGTTTTCCAGTTCTGGATGAAATTAATATAGTGAATAAATTAAAATATTAATGTATGTGAAAACTGTCTTATTTGTTTATTCAAATGTATTCATGCTCACCTCACCACACATCAGACACACATACTTCACACACATATGTGACCGTCTATGGGAAAATCGGGCACAACGCGGCATGCGTAGATGTCGCAAAAAGATCGATTTAGTTCTTAAAATTGTATTAAATAAGCCTAACGAAGGGAACGGTTAGGTGATATATAGCGGGAATGGCTAAAGTTATGGCGATAAAACTTGGAGAGCTTAATATCTGCTTGCGGAGGAGTGTGTAAGTGCAAAAAAAAAAGTTTTTGTCGGGGCAGCGTTGTGCCCGATTTTCCTGTAGACGGTCACATATATATTCCACATACATATAATTATATAATACTTCTTACATGAGTCAGAGTGTGATATGGCGAAATATTTCAAGAGCAGGCTAATTTATTTTCATGAGCCAGGGGTGAGTGAAAATAAAGCCTGAGAGTGAAATACATTGCCATAACACCCTGGCAAGTGTAATAAGTGGTTTATTCCACACTAGATATCTTCACTACTGTAGTTAGTACTAGAGGAAGGGTAACTTACAGCCTAAAGTTGGTTGTAGGGGCTACCCACACACCCCAGCTGATATTTTAGCAGCTGCTCTAACCCTGTTGAGCACTGTAAAGAGCAGGGTACACCAGAGGAAGGGTAGCTGTAAAACCAGAAAATAGAAAAGTTCAGCCAGTTGCTATAACTACAGGGGTAATGAGCTCATTACCCCAGTAGATATTTCACTTTTAGTCTTTATTTTCACTCCACAGGCTCTTGAAAATAAATTAGCCTCTGGCTCTTGAAAATAAACTAGTGGTGTGCTTGAGCACAAATGGCAGCAAGCCTTAAGCTACACTATTGTTAAATGATTGATTTTAACAACTAACACTCAAGCTACTAAAATAAAGTCGAGTTTTTTAATTAGGTATGCGGTAAAGGGGATTCAATGCCATAGCAACCGATCCCTGCAACTGTTTGAATTGAAAAAGAAGCAACAAAATCAAGTCACATTATTTAAAGTTTTCTTTGTGACATTCTTAATAGTAGTTGTAATGCACAATACTTTCACACAATTGAACATACCTACACAAGACTTACCTTCATGGTTCGTCTAGTGGACAATGAATTTTCAAGTAAATGCTGCTGAGCAGGGCTTATAACTGTGACTAATAGCGACTATCTCAAATAGAAATGGAGCTCCCATAAGTTTTTGAGTTATAACTGCACCCGCAAAATAATTCAAAGCGGTAAACAATTCAATTTCTAAGGTGAAACAGGTAATGGTCGCTAAACCGGAAGATTTTGTTTAGTGAAGTTTGGGACGGGGTCGAACGCGGAGCGAATACAAAAATACGGAGGGTCAAAGTACAAAATGATATACGTACGTCCAAACATATATAAACTAGTGGTGTGCTTGAGCACAAATGGCGAGCGAGCCTGATAGTTAGGTAACACAAAACTAAGTATTTTTACTATGTTCTAGCTTACATCATGCAAACACTATAATAGCAGCTATTTTTATTAATTTTAGATTGTGGTCCAAAATTTGAGCCATTCTGACTATTTGAATTTACCAATCACTGTTGACAACAAGCTCTTAGCTACATAAAAGATAGGCCAGAGTTATTTTTGCATATTTAGCTAACAAATATGGAATTACGTACTTACCTCAGCTTCCCTCTAGTAGTAGTAGCTTCCTTAGCATTAATACTACGACATTCTGACTACCAATGACTCTTGACAACCACAACAATCGGCACTCCGTATCCCCCTAAAACGGAGAAGTTTTAAAATTATGTCTGAAAAAGGATCTTCAATGCCATAGTAACTGGTCGAATCAACTATTTGTTTCTTGAAAAGCTAGCGTTTTCGCAGGAATTTTCTCACACTTCCGCGCTTAAGTATAAAGTAAGGCTTGGAAATAACTTTAGTAAGGCTTGCTTAATGCTGTAGTTTCAGAATAAACTGGGGTCAAGCCTAAAAAGCTGTGTTTTTTGGAGAAAAAAGTAGCCCGCGGGCGCATTAGGGGCATACGTACCATACTTACACACATATATACATATAACGTATACCTGATTTTGCATTAGCCACCCCTAAAACTGTCAAACAAACATCCCCGATTTTCAATTGTGTTACCCCTGTAAATGTCTGGCTCACTACGCTCATTAGCCTGCTCGTGAAATATTTCGCCATATCACACTCTGACTCATGTTATAAGTATTATATATATATATATATATACAACCACACACATAAATACATTGCACAAACATACTCTAGCATGGAATAGTCTCTGTAGAATCATCCTAGCATTAGCTTTGGTTTTCAATAATGAATTAGCGAGTATTTCCTATAATAATTAATCTAAAATAATAATAACGTCCACATAAAACACTCATCAAAATCATTTTGAGTAAACATGAGAAAAAAAACTGGCTTATTTTTATTTGCTTCTAAATGTCAGGTGAAGTTTCCACAGTTACATTTTTTAGTTCAAACTTGTAGTGTTATAGTTATTAGTGATGTGCTTGAGCACAAATGGCGAGCGAGCCTAAAGACTATACTATTTTTATATGAATGATTTTGACTTCTAACACTGAAGCTACTGAAAATAAGGTCCAGTTTTTAAATTTCGCATACACGGTGAAGGGATTTCAGTGCCATAGTAACAACTCTCTGCAACTACTTGAATTGAAGGAAAAAAACAACAACAAAACAATACACATTATTTAAACGTTTTCTTTGTGATATTCTTGATATTGTGGTTGTAACACACAATGTTTTGACACAACTGGACATGCACCTACACAGACTTACCTTAGCGGTAGTCTAGTGGACAATTTATTTTCAAGTAAATACTGTTGCGCACGGCATATAACCATGACAAAGAGCGCATTGACTTACCACCGCCACTAACTCGAATAGAAATGGAAGTCCCTTAAGTTTTCAAGTTTGAATTGCACCCGCAAAAGAATTCAAAACGGTAAACAATTCAATTTCTAGGGTGATACGGGTACTGATTGATAAACCAGAGGATTCTGTTTAGTGCAATTTGGGACGGGGTCGACCACATAACTAACACAAAAACGCGACGGTCAAAGTACAAAATGACGTACGTATATAATATACGTCCATACATATATACATCATGCAGTAGTCCTCAGAGGGAGTGGCTGAACAAACTACATACACACATGCACTTTTCTTGTTTTGTATCATACATGCGCAGTGTTGTATATAATATAATGTGTGTCACATTACCACCGAGTTTTTAGCTCTGACCTCTCTTGTCACCTTTGAAACCTGAAACTTTGGTGAACGGTTTGGGGAAACTAGCTAAGGCTGGTGGTGAGACAGAACTCTTGTGGCGGCACTACCTTGGGATTGGGAAGCTGACATCACCCTCCTCTCAACTCAACGGATGTAGAGGGAGGCCAAATTCCCACATCTTGTATTGTAGATTTTTATCTGGTGTTTGTATTATCAAATTATATAAAGAAAGTTATTTGTCATGAACTCACGCTCATACCAACATTATAGATTTGAATGTTGCAGTTATGTGTGTGAGAAATAGTAATTGAATTATTTTGTACTCACACTCAGCATTGTATAAAGTTAGTATAACTACAGTTTTTGCATTATGTTATAAAAAGTGTCCACATAGCTATTGCTAGTTTACTTATTGCAATTTGTAGAAAATGAGTATTATAGAAAAAAACATTTATATCTACTACGTACTATATTTATAAATTAATTAGACAACAACCTTAAAACAAATTATTGTATTGTAATTAAATACATAGTCATAATATGATTTATAGCAATTTAAGGAATAGATGACTCATGCTAGTCCAGATTTAATGCAAACTTGGCAAGGAGCAAAGAATAGTTAATCCCATTTTCATGAATACTCAAAAGAAGTCTTTCTTTTTGTAGGCTTTAATTTCTTTAGTTTCTTTTTTTCCCAAAGAAACTCAGCATATTATTTTTGTTAACTAATTTTAACATTTAGGTATGATGTAAGATATACTACTATTATCTTTTATATAATCATACACTTGTGTGTCAGTAACGACGACAACCGATAGTGTGTGTATTCACGAATAGTTCATGAACTTAACAGTTTGGTAAAGCATCATCGTTACATGGACGGTAAAGCACATCGTTACATGGACGGTAAAGCGTCGTCACAGTCGGTTACTAAAAAGTGGGTGTAATAGATGAGGGAGAAAGCTGCGTAGGTTTCAAAAGGAAGGCAAAGTACGAAAGAGAAGCTAAAGTCGATTAAAAAAACACAAACGGTTGGAATCGGCGAGGTAAGGCAGCATAGGTTTAAAACAGAACAGAAGAGAAGGAAAAAAGGGTAGTGATGTTAATTATAATAAAAAGCAAGTAGCGTTGACTGTAAAGGCAGCGTCGGTTTCAAAAAGGAAGTCAAAAGTATGAAAAAGAAGGCAAAAGTATCACAAAACTTAAGTCCACTATCATGATTCAAGAAGAGAGAGCTGAAGAAAGGAGAGTGGGGGATAAGAAAAGCTCAGACGGTTCAGTAAAAAGAGAGCCTGAGAGGGAAACGTATATAACTGTAACCATGAGTAAGATAACTTGTGTAATACGTTAAGCGCCACTATGTGGTGGGGTACTTGCTAGTTAAAATAATATTATGGTACAACATAATGTTTTCTAAAAGCAAAAATATAAAATAACAGCAGTAACAACAATAACATGACTTAAGCCCTAACTTTAAAAACCACAAACAGTTGGAATCGGCGAGGTAAGGCAGCGTAGATTTAAAACAAAACAGAAGAGAAGAAATAAAGGGTAGTGAAGCTAATTGTAACTAAAAAGCAAGTAGCGTTGACAGTAAAGGCAGCGTAGGTTTCAAAAAGGAAGGCAAAAGTATGTAAAAGAAGGCAAAAGTATCACCAAACTTAAGTCCACTATCATGATTCAAGAAGAAAGAGCTGAAGAAAGGAGAGAGGGGGATAAGAAAAGCTCAGACAGTTCAGTAAAAAGAGAGCCTGAGAGGGAAACTTATGTAACTGTAACCATGAGTAAGATAACTTGTGTAATACGTTAAGCGCCACTATGTGGTGGGGTACTTGCTAGTTAAAATAATATTATGATACAACATAATGCTTTCTAAAAGTGAAACACAAAAATTTAAAATAACGGCAGTGACAACAATAGCATGACTTAAGCCCTAACTTTATACTCGGTGACAAAACTGTCCGCCGTCATTTTCCACTTATCCCAATATATGTCCCCGGCTACGCCCTTTTATACGCAACCTTCTTGTTTAATGATGATTAATTCGTGAATTGTGTGTACTTCACTTTACCAAAGTAACCTCACGGTAACTGTTTCAATTTTGATCATATTTAAATAAACATTCAAGCAATATGCAATACAAAAACAGCAAGTCAGTGATGCCACATGTGTAGTAGCCAGTAAAAACTTCATTTAGTTAACAAACATACTTGTAGTTTACTTTCAGTGTTTGTAAAAACCAGATTTTTTACATAATATAAACAAACAGGCACATATTTCCAATAGTATAATTGTATTCTTGGAGAGTGTATTATACTTCATGTGCAATATGATGTTTGGTGGGGCAATCACATGGATTCCCACAAAATTGAAGAAAACGTTTTCATGCTATCAGAGGTGCATCCAGTGCTAATTATTAGAAGCTACCAAATATAATTAGCTTAAAACTTCTCAAATGAAGTATTATTTGGATACTATAAATGAAGAACATAAATTAGCATGCAGTGTTTTAATGAACAAAAGTGCCCGTAATAGTACTCTTATACATTATTATACACTATTATAATTTTTCAAAAAAAAACTTTGTCTGGAGGTGGGTTGGGGGTGTCTTATTTTTTCATTTCCTCACCCCATCCCTTCAACTGGTTATATATTGTCACAGCAGTATAAACCTTATTATTTTGCTAACTATTTGTTTATTATTTCAGGTTGATTTTTGAGAATCCTATACTACGCATAAGAAATTAGTTTTTGTGGGTATCCCTCCCTATTATCACATCATAATCACATGAGGGAATAATATTTTATGATAGTTCTGCTCTATGCAGAGTAGTTCAATCATACAGTAAAAAGATTATTGAGTTATGTACTAGTAAAGTCCCTGTGGTGTATTACATAGAAATTGTGAGATGAAACATACTGTCATCACTGTTGTTTGGATTTTGAAGTACTAGGCATTTGTTAGTTTCAGTTCATACTGAAAATGAACTTTACAGCATAGTTTAAATCTGTTTTTTTCCCAATGCTTTGGAAAGATATACACAGATTTTGGATTAAATATCCTTAACAATTTTAAGTACTTATAGTTGAGTTTAATAAACAACACGAACTTTGAAACTATATTTTTATCTTAGGTGACATTTAATCAATTTTTAATTCAAAGGTAAAAACAACAAAAAATAGTGTTCTTATATGTCTAAATATACTATATATCCAGAAATATTTAACTAAGCTGACATTTCCAGAATGTTGCCACATAAAAATTCTACTCTACATAATCTAGGACACAATGTGCAAAGCAAATCCACTACCAAAAAACAATAAAAAATATCCAGTATTTAACAACATTTAAGTGTAATTTAAGTCATTGGAAGTTACAGTATTTTCTGCTTGAAAGACCTCTTGAATATATCCAGTAATATCCTGATTTAATTCCCGAGCGAACATTATATATGTCAGTACAGGAATTAGCTGAATTATTAAATAGCTGACCAATGGGTCGAAATCCAAAACTGTTGGTTAATATATTCACAGTTTTTCGTGTGATTTCCTCTATATTAATTGAGCTTGGGCAAACTTGTAGTTCTTGAAAATTATTGATGGTATTATCTAAGTGCACACAAATTGAAATAAAGCATACCATTGAAGTATCATTTTAGATATATCATCCAAACATTTTGTACACAATTTAATCAGTATTGATAAAGATTATTAATTCATGTAATGTATGAAAGGTAACCACAAATACATACAATTACGTATCACTTTTTAAATATCAACTTTTAGATTCTCTGTTTTCGTAACAAAGCAATGTTCATTTCATCACTCATACGTTTTTATGTAGTTGTGGTACCAAAACTGTGTCATTGGAAAACTGTATAAGGATAATTTACTTCATTTGTATGTACTTTTTTTACTTCACGAATGTAACCATGAGACTTACAGCCATAGTAGTTGATTAAAACTAGATACTTTTTAAGTCTGCTAATATAGAGTGAATGGACAAAATTAAGCATGATAGAGTAAAGCTTACCTGACTGTAAGGAAGTATAAAACGTATTTTTTTAACACCAATTATAAAAAGTTTTGCCTTGTTTTGTAAGGGTAATCTAACTAAGTCTACTGTCAAGCACTTAATATCATACTCCATAATAATTAAATAATTTAATTTTTTTTTTAACATAATGATCATTTTCAATGTACTCTATATATTCAGGAGTAAAATTTTAACATTGATTTCATAGTTTGCTAGGAAGCAACTTTATATATATAAATATAATATCTATTATATTGTTTTATGATATTAAGCATACAGAATGCTCAATTGTGCATTTGTACAGCAATATGTACTTTATCCTGTGCATTTTGAACCTGCATTTTAATGTGAGCAGTATAACTACATTTTTGGTTTCATTGTACAATTTTAGCTTCATTCCTAATTAATACCTACATACACACCAGTTCAAAGTTCACTTCTCACTGTCACAAATCAAAAAGTGACCACATAAGTGGTCTTATATTCAGGCTCAAGATTTTTTTAGTAGTACTCAAAGAGAATATTGCCACACCGGTGAAACAGGCTAAAGTACTGATAATAGAAAAAGAACATCACTATGCTGGAAAAGACATGGAACATGTTCAATGCACTATCTAAACATGTTTGGGAGAGGAACATTTACCACAAGTGGATAAATTTTATAAAAGACAATAGAGATCAATTAATTGATGAACAAAATGTATTGGAGGTAGTAAAAATAAAGCAACTACAAAAACTTTGAATTCAGATGAAAGATTTAAAGTGCAATTAATCTGGAATCAATTTCTAAACACCTTGTGTTTATTTATTTATTTATTTTTATTTCAAATGTGTAAATCTATTTTAATATATTTTAAACAAATAGCAGGCTTCCGAGTTACTGAAACTCACAGTTAATCGTACAACTGTCATTAGAAGTTACATAAACATATCTACCAAATTAGACTTAATTCATTCTATTTTAATAAGCAGGCTTATTGCTATGAAATATTCTATCTAAACAGCATGGTGTTAGTTAAGAGCAATTCCAGTACAGTATGCATACGGAATGTTTTGGTTCAAGTATTAGTGTGTAAGTGAAGAAGACTCAAATACAAACACACTTTAAAACCTCTATCTGGATGATGTCAATGTATACGTTACCCTGAGAAGTTTGTTAACTAATCGCTTACCATTAATTAGAAGTGGTCCACTATTAGAAGTTCTTCCATTGCCATCAGTAACTGAACATTCAAATGTTCCAACAAAGTTAGAGATATTACTACCAGAGAGAACATATGTTGTAGAAACTGCCAATCTGTCGATGACAGGACTTGATTCTATAAAAGTAGTACCAGTAATTATTGGTACATTATTATTAGTCCACTGAACTGATGTTACTAATCCTCCACGAACGATGCATGTTAACTGCAGTGACTGACGAGAATAGTTAAGATTCACTGTTAAATCTACATATAAATGTTAGGAATACAATCTGACAATAAAATGAATCCTGTGCAAAATAAGGCTCAAATATAAAGCTTTCCAGTAAGAGGGGAAATAGGAGACAAAAGGAAATTCATCAGAGTTAAAAATTAAGACAGCTTTACACACAAACATACAATATTGTGTGAAATGAATTTTTATTCTAGATTAGAATAATTAAAATATAATAATTGTTAATTCATATTTTCACACGTTTGTAAAAAGAACTCATTATCATCTAGAGGCCCTCTCCAGTCTAACAAAAAGACATGTGGCACACAGGAAATTATTGTAACTTAATTTATGAACACAACAAAACTTCATTTTTGCGATATAGCTAGATGTCATAGTATAGCATTAATATAGATTAACTAAAATGCTATAGGAGGATGAGCTTGTTTTGTCCTTCTGAAGTTTCACACTAACATTTAAAAAATGAACGTAAAAAATTAACTACAGTTAAAAATTAATATGAGCTTCTTTGACACTTACTGCAGTTGTTGTCACTAAAGAACTGACCTGGTAATTGTCCCACATACAAGTAGACATCCAGTTGTTTTGTAGTTCCATTAGCATCAGGTATTTCACATGTATATACTCCAGTAGGAGACATAGCATTGTTAGTACGATGAAGAATAACTGAACTAGGTCCTCTAGTCCTGGATATACTGCCACCATCACTTAAACTGTGAACAAAAGCTCTATCTGGATATCTCCAGCTACCACGAGAACTAGTACCTGTATCATTACTCCTACAGCAAAATGTAAGATGTGTAAGGCACCTCAGAGCGTTGCCATCCACTCCTATACTAGCAAGATTAATAGCTGAATTAGTAGAATACAAAGAGCCAGTTAAGAGAAAACCAAGTCCTAAAAAAATGGGACCAAAATGATTATCTAAACAACAACACACAAAGTGTACTAACCTTGAGGTGCAGTAGTTTCTACAGAAATGGGTGTTGAGGGAGACCCCAAAAATGTGGTAAATGTACTATCTTCTGAATCAGCTCTAATACCAATATTATATAAAGTTCTTGGAATAAGTTGTGTAAAAGTATACATCCTGTTAGTACCAGTATGAGCAGAGAATGTGCCAACACAATCAGAACCAGTGACCTGACAAATAGACACAATATATCTTGCTATCACTCCATTTCTCTGAAGACAAGGAATCTCATCCCATGTTATGGTAATGGATATTGGAGAAGAAGATTGGGTATTTAAAGAAGGTGCAGTAGTAGGTGGAGCTAGATAATATGAGAAAATATGTTAGAAAAGAATAAATGGTAAAAAAAAATTTTAACTTTGCAAAATTGGTTCTATATATACTAGCTGTTTCTTGTTGGACTACACACATGTATGGAGCTATATTTTCAAGTCTAATGCTCCAACCAAGTTTGCTGGTCTTCTTCAGGTACAGAAAATAGCTTAAAGTTGTTCAAAGCTAAGGCGGTTTCATAGCAACATTAGGAAGTGTTGAATTAAATTTGTCATATCTTCTTCATAGTGGAAAATTGAGCCTGACTCATAAATCAATAATATGATAGCTGTACCTAAAACTTGGGAAGGAGACTTTGTTGGTTAAATACATTTGATAAATGACTTATGATTTTGTAGGTTAAATACATTTGATAAATGACTTATTGTTAACTTGTTTTAATCCCTTTATTCCTGGCAAATGAGACACTATTATCCGGGAAACCAAGGCAACTTTTTCTTTAAGCTGAATTTAGTATACAGTTTTGAGTAATATTTTCATAATTTTTATACAAGTTATACCAGATTTCATATAGAGGTCATGTGCATATCAATCTTATTAAACTTGTACTGGGTGTACAAACTTGCTAATAATATGGTTTGAAATAATGTCATCAAAGCACATGCAAGTATTTATTGGCTAAGGGATGAGGAAATAATCATAATACTGACCATACTACATAAAGTTAGAACACCATACAGTGTATTTGGAAAATAGTGGTTCTGTTCATCTTGTTACTCTGAAGGCAGTCTATAAGCGAAGTACGCTGCTACCTACTAAGTCCAGAGACTGGGCATGTATGCTTATCATGTGTTTACAATTAAATCTTGTTGAATAAAAGTATTGAATTGTTAAAATTATTTGCAGTCCCTAAATGATTACTTGTTAGTAGCTTTGCCTAACACTATAAATTATATTGTTATGTGCGTACTCATTAATTAATTCAGCCATTGTTCTTATTCAAGTAATAACTAGTGATGTGCTTTAGCACAAATGGCGAGAAATCTTGTTGAATAAAAGTATTGAATTGTTAAAATTATTTGCAGTCCCTGAATTAGTAGCTATGCCTAACACTATAAATTATGTTATGTGCTAACTTATTAATTAATTCAACCATTGTTCTTATTCAAGTAATAACTTGTGATGTGATTTAGCACAAATGGCGAGTAATCCATTGTGCACAGGTAATTCAAACAGCAGGATACCCTAAACATAACAAATTAACCTTAAGAAAAAAGTTAATATTGTTTTCAACCTGAATGCAAAATAACAAATGACTGCATTTATTTACTAAGATTCCACTTCGTTTATTAACCACTGCGGTAACTGTTTGACTCGAAGAAAAACATTCTTTACCATAGACAAGTTAAAAATTGCTCACTACTACAGTAGCCGATAAGATGGAAAAAGACCTAAAAAATTATGTGAAAAGAGGTAATATAATGTACTAGTGGGTTCTAATGATGGGGTTGACCTACTAATGAACCCTAAAATGTGAGGGTCAAGTACAAAATGACATGTGCACGGCCACACACACATCAATATATAACTAGTGGTGTACGAATTATTTTACCTTTGTAGTAGCATCTGAAGTTAGCCATTCTAACTCCCTGTTACCGGTTATGGGACAATGTCAGCGCTACTGATGGGGAGGGGCCCAAATATATTTAAGTCAAACCTTATGAAATTTATTAATACATATAAATGATTTTGACATTTATGCCTAAATGAAGAGCATGAATTAGTTTGGAGGGGGTCTAGCCCCCTTGGACCCCCCTAAAACGCTCCTGAGTAACTGTTGACAACTAGCACTCAACTACATAAAAAATTGACCAAAGTTTTCTGTAATTTAACTAAAAAAACACAAAATACATAGGTACCCTAATTTTCCAGCTTATTAATAGCTTTTTTCTGGCAGTAATATTCAGTATTAAACACTCTGGGTTACAGCAGTTCTTCACAACATTCATACTAATAAATGGCTAGTTACATAAAACTACTGTATTGTTATATGATTTTTTTAGCTTAACAAGCACACCAACATGGCTACTAAAAAACAAGCCAGAGATTTTTTGTTATAATTTTAACAAACAAATACAGAATGGACAGTTTTTCTGAGCAGTAGGTCTTAGGCTTAAGCATCTATCTGAATTACCAGAAATTACATCAGGTAAAAAATCTCCAATGCCATAACAACCACGAGCTGCAGCTTTCTGTGACTTGAAAAATTGAGCAATTCTAAAAAAGTTTTGCACATAAAACTGTCCAAAACTAACACCTTAATGATTTTTGGAATGCCTAATTTACCTACTGCACCTCCACTCTTTTTCCCCCTTGAGTGATGATGTAGAAAATTAGTTCAGATGCATAAAATAAAATAGCCACTCATCATTTTGAGAATGTGAATTTGTATTCACAAAGCATTAGTCAGCAACAAAGAAAGAAAAACTACAAAAAGAAAAGTTCAGTTAATTCAAAAATCAAAAGTCTTTAAAGTCTTTGAAGAACGTTACAAACTTTTGACCATGGAAAAACCAAAAGTTGGTGAAACATTGTGTGGGCACTTGTTGTCCAAGAATTAATACCAGGCAATGAAATAGCTGAAAGTCATTCAATCAACCAAAATGACTCAAGTTCTACTAACCCTTTGTGAACTTTATATTGACTGCTACTTGGTTTCATCAGATAGTTGTCAATCGCACATTTGATTTCACAAATCTGAGTGGTATGTATAATACTTAATATATGAGTCAGAGTGTGATGGCGAAATATTTCAAGAGCAGGCTAATTTATATTCACTACAAACTACTGCAAAGAAGACATCTAGCTTAGAATAAACCATGTATTGCTCTCAGTCTGAGTGATATGGCAAGATGTTTGACTTGCAGATATCTTCACTGTAGTAGTTTGTATTAGGGTTAGAAACCCATGCTGTAAAGTTGGCTGTACCAGGCCCCAACTGATATTTTAGCAGCTACTCTAACCTGATTGGGCACAGCATGAGTTTTAGAGCTCACGATAGTATATATTCCATTTCTACCATTACAATTGTTTTAAACTCACAAGGTTTTACCTGTAGCTGCACAAAAAATATATTTTCTGCATTTAGGTTGATTTTCCCCAAACCAGTCACATAATCATGCCCTAAGTATGTAATTACCTGCCCCAGTGCGAGTCATCCTACTGACTGATGTACTTCCAGCTCCATTCACTGCTATCAAGGTAATTGTGAACTCAGTGTATTCTTCCAAACCAGATAAAGTGTACATTCTAGTAGATCTATTTATTCCCATGATATTATTATTACCAGCACTACCAGAAACAGCATCACATCCAATAACAGTGAAGGAGTATGATATAGTATAGGAATCCACTACATCTCCAATAGTCTGAGTCCATGTGAGAGTAATAGAAGTGGAGGTGGCTTGTGGGGTTGAAATCAGTGGTGAAGAAGGAATTTCAACTGAATCACAACCAAACAAAATAAAAGTGTTCATTAATAAAGAAATATGTTTCTCAAAAAATATTATAATACCTGATTATAATATATATTCCATCCTTCACAAAGTTATTTTTAGGTACATGCCCGTGAATTAAATCACTATTTTTGAGGTGTTATTTCAATGTGTTATTTCACTCTGTATTGCCAGGCTCATTACCCTTGTAGTTATAGCAACAGGCCAAACTTGCCACATTTTCTTGTTTACAGCTACCTTCCTCTGGTATAAGTACTCAACTGGGTTAGAGAAGCTGCTAAAAAATCAACTGGGGTGTGGGTGGCCCCTGCAACCAACTTTACTCTGTGAGTTACCAGTCCTAGTACTAACTACAGCAGCGATGATATCTAGTGTGGAATAATCCTTTTATTGCACTCATCAGAGTGATATGGCAAGATATTTCACTCTCAGGCTTTACTTTAACTGAGCCTTTGGCTTGTGAAAATAAATTAGCCTACTCATGAAATGTTTTGCCCTATCACACTCTCACTCGTGTAATAAGTATAATATTATACTTATTTGACAACTATATTTTTATAATTAATATATTGGTAAGAATAATTTTGATAAAAGAAATTTTAAAAAACACTTTCAAAGCTTACTTCAACCCTTGTTTGATCTTTGCTAAGTTAACTAATTGCTAATATTTGTCCTTTAATAAAGTTATCATCCATATTGAACTTCATATAAAAAAAAGTTTAACTTACCAATATTTATCACACTAAATCCAGAAATAGTACGACTGGATGACAAAAGATTTAAAGAACTCAATACCCTGACTGTACAGGTATAGTTGCCTCCATCTGAAGTCCTGGCTACAGTTCTACTAACAGTACTGGTATAGGATGTTCCAGAACCAGATACATTATCACTAGGAGTTGAGCCACCTGATCCAGTCCATGTCACATCTAAAGTTACTCCATTGATCAACTCTTCAAATAACTCAATAGAACTAGTGATAGTATAAGACATTCCTTCATATATGACAAGAGGAGATGTAGACACAGTCAGAGAAGAGGCAGGACGAACTAAATGTGATAGTACACGAACCCATTACAATAAAAGCTACACACTTAATATAATTATTGCTTGAGCGAAACGGGCAGGACCCTTGAAACCAGACTGAAAGAACACAAGAGGGCAATCAGATATGATGACCAGAACAACGGCATTGCTGTTGTGTAACACAGTAAGTTACCATCAGTATCATTGTCTTTTAATGTGTGTAGTTGACATCTAAACAAAAGTTTACTAATATTGTTATCAATGTATTTCAAATGCACATAAACAAACAAAATATTCTGTACAACTTGAACAACGACAATACAGAAGTATTTATAATTTTTTAACTCATCAGGTGTCAAAAACTTTTTTGCTCTTTATGCTTTCAATTCACCTCTTTGATCATAAAGTTATCCAAAATACATGTGATATGGAAACAGTTGACATGCTCATTGACAATAGTTAATTTTTCTCAGAAAATAAAGAAACTTCAATGTTTGTAGGGAAAAATGCAAAAAAATAATACCCAAACAAGGCTGCATGGTAAAATTAACCAAAAAGGGAAAAATATATTATTATAGTAAATGAACTCACGCTGGATTGAAACAGTATTATTATCTATAGTAGATTGACTACTTGAAATCTGTGGTACAGTAGATGCTATTCTGACAGAACATTGATAGAGTCCAGCATGAGATGGAGTAAGAGATGGAATATTGAGTGTAGCAGAGAAGGAAGTAGCACTAGTAGAAACTATATCAGCAGAAGATGCCATAATAGTAGAATTATCAGGTTGAATCCATGTGACCTCTAGTGATGTGCCAGTTGTCAAGGGATTAGCCAACATAATAGAACATGAGAGACATAAAGGATCTCCAGTTGACAGTGGAGATCTCGGAGGGACTACCATTACTGATGTGGGAGCTTGTTCTGCAACAGCAAACACTTTTTTTTTAAATGGTATTAATACATAAAAGTTTTCGCCAATACATTCATTATGATTACTCTGACAAATTAACAATATGGAATTTATGGCATGTGATCAGAACAGCAACTAATGGAAATCAATCCCATGGCTCTATTTTAATACTAATAAATAATAACTAATATACTAATTAGAGAAACAAACTGGTAATAGAAACAAAGTGTTCAAATGACTATTTTAAGAAGTCATAGATCTGCATAATTATATTTATCTAGTATTACATTCATATTGAAAAATTCAAAGGCAATCAATAATAAACATATGAAGTTGTGATACATGTACTGCTTAATTCCAGAGGCCTATTGAAAGTAGCAACCCAAGCTTACTGAATACTTGAAGACAATCTGATTTTGCATTGCAATGATCATACTGATGAAACAAGTACTATCTGGCTTACATAACATTCTTATAATGTTGGCTCACTCCTTAACACTATGGTTGCTGTACTGATGATATTAAACAATAACATGATTCAGTCATTCTCGGCTGAAATAACTATAATAATAGGAAATTTTTCTCTTTTTAACAGCCAATTTTTTTTAATTATAACTTAACCTGTCGTTTTGAAATGTCGGGTTAAAATTTGGCTGTTAAAAAGAGAAAAAATTCCTATTATTAAACAACAACATGTTTTGAAATTACCTTGAATGACTACCAAAGCAGCTCCCATTGTTGGAATACTAGAAGTTACATGTGGATTACTAGAAGTAATTCTAGCAGAGCATGTATAGTTGCCAGCATCAGATGTAGATATCTCTGTGACAGTGAGAGTACTGTTATAACTGGTACCAGATCCAGTGAGAGTGGCACTAGTTCCACTGGTGGCTGCCATAATCATAGAGTTGTTAGGTAAAGTCCACATGACCTCTAGTCTACCATCAGTTGGAACTTCACTATTCAATGAGATAGAACAAGTGAGAGAGAGATCACTTCCTACAGATAGTGCTGATGGAGGAGAAGATACTTCAGCTAGCATAGGAGCACCTACTACAAAAATAAAAATGAATCATAAATAATTATATATTTCACAGTGAGAATCTTGACCTCATCTATAGACATGAGTCAATTGTAAGTGACTACTATGGCTACTAAATTTTCTTACATTGTTTATAGCCCGTTACCCGAGCGACCGCGCTTGTCATTAAGAACTATAAATCGGATACAGTCTGGTATGCTCGTAAGAAAATGTATTAGCGGGGAAAAGTCTGATATAGTTCTTAGCAACCATAATTATGGTGGAAGGCAGATCAAAGCAAAATGGAATAATGAAGAGTTTGGGTACTGTAATACAATTAATACTAAGATAGCTAACGCTATACTTTGCTCGTTGTTTATGTTTGGGCTATAAAATAGTTATAAACCAAAATCATTAGGTTTGTATTTCGATTTATAAGTCCTCGCCACTCGGGCTGTGCCCTCGTGTCTCGGAGTTTATAAATCGCATACAAACCTCAATTTTGGTTTATAACTATAACTTAGGGCCATAGTTTACAGTAAATCCTAAAGAATACTTGCTGAAGAAATAACTATAATTTGTAAAATGGGATTTGAGTGATTTTCATCCAAGCTATATTCTCCTTAGCCTCAATTTAATTTTTGCCTGTTAGTGAAGTATTTATTGACTTGTCAAGTCCTGGGAGTCACAACCAACTAGCTCTAGTGAATGACTAATGGGCAACACTGAGTAACAGGAAAAATATATTAAGCAGCTGCATTTTCCAACTTCTACAAGGGTAGGGTCACTTAGGTATTGCAGTCAGTAACTTTCCAATTACCCACACAAGCAACATGTAAGCTAGCGATCATTCTAAGCAATCATCCTGTATTTGCAGTGCATGCACATAACTATATCCAATCACCCTTCAATTGCACTTAAATTGCAAGTTTAAATTCAATTCTCACAAAGATCAGCAAGAACTATAATCATGTCTTCTAAGATGTTTTAACTCACTTTGTACAGTGACATTGATAGATCCAGCAGTTGATGGACTAGAAATAAGATACTGAGTACTGGATACAACAGAGACATCACAAGTATAGGTACCAGCATCAGATACAGATACAGATGTGATACTAAGTGTACTAGTGAAGTCAGTACCAGTACCAGATTGTGCAGCACCACTGAGTGGACCTGCTGGACCAGTCCACATCACTTGGACCATTGCACCAGAAGGCAATGTGTTATCCAATGTAATAGAGCAGACGAGGTCCATAGCTCCTCCATTTCTCACTGGACTTACTACCACATTTGAAGGAGCTCTAACTACAATACATATGTTTCAAGTTTAACTCCAGTTAGTAATTGTTCAACTTGAGAATAATTCAGACTCAAAGTCTGTCATCAGCTCACAACTAATGAACAAGTAATGCGATGAAAGACTTTGAACCCTAATCATTCTCAATATTGCTTTGAGTAATCTAAATTATAGTTCATATTGCAAAAATATATTATCTACTCACACACTACAAAAAAATAAATTTGTAAACTTACTCTGTAAAGACAGGATAGTGGAGTTACTAACATTAGCACTAGCTTCCACGAATGCAGCAGATGAAGTGAGACTAGCTGTACATGTGTAGTTACTTCCAGTATCTGAATATTTCACATTCGTCAGAGTAACTTGACTGGTGTAAGAGGTACCAGCTCCAGTAGGAGTACTCCCAGATATGACTGTACCATCTGAATCAGTCCACACTACCTGCAGCTGCACACCAGAGTCCAACATGTCTGCCAATGTGATCACACAGGTTAACACTTGAGAGGAATCCACTAATACTACTGGAGATGTTACCATGACAGCAGGTGGTGGCATTACTATAACACCAACACAAAAAATTTAAAATTAATTATTAGTGGATATAATAAATGATACTCAACATGCTGTGCTTAATTATAGCCTTATTAACAAGCCTATTAATACCTGTGTGTATAATATATTATTTTTTAATATAGCTCAGTATAATGATGGCTAATTAAGTTATAAAGGAGAGATAGCTCTTTAAATTGTATTTCCAAAACTGCAATATTTTACTAGTCTCACGATTACTCTGTGATCCAACCAAGTTTACAAGAGTGTTGTTGCTTTCTCTCAGTGGAAGAATTAATTACAGTGATCTATCAATATCTGCTTTTCAATAAAATAAACTAGACAAATGGAAATTATATAATTATTGTTTACTACAGAAAGATGGAAACTGTACATCACTTCACTGTTATTAATTGATGAAAACAGAGAATTCATAAGGATATAAGACTATATTAACATGAATGTGAAAGAATTGAGATATTGTAAAATAATGTATATACGTCATCTTTTCAAGCAAATTATTACTACCTAATTAGCATATGGACTAACTTACATTGAACTGTGACAGCAGAGTTCTGAGAGTTACTGGCTTGTCCAGTATTAATGGTACATGTATATGTTCCTGCATGAGAGGTCTGTATGGATGACATAGTGAGAACACTCTCCATAGCAGAACTACTGATAACTATATTAGGATCTGACAGCAGGTCACTACCACTCAGATGGTTCCACATAAAGGTACCAGATAGGTCACTGGAACAGTTAAGGCTGACATCTGATCCCATCACAGAAGTCAAGGATGGAGTGAGTGTCACACTGGGTGCAGGAGCAGAAGTCATTAAATATGGAGGACTTGTAGTTTCTGATGTTGAGGGTGGCTGTGTAGTAGCTGGGAATGTATTATATAGCTGTGTAGTAGCGGGGAATGTATTATATTGCTGTGTAGTAGCTGGGAATGTATTATATGGCTGTGTAGAAGCTGGGAATGTATTATATGGCTGTGTAGAAGCTGTAAGGTATAAGGTGACATTGTTGAAGAATGCAAGACATATTGAGTTTTAACTCAAAATAGCACAATTCTAACCTGACTTCTAACATCTGACTTAACTATTGTACACTTACTATATAGAACCTTAGTATTACATACTATGGTGACATCAATTACACATATTGTGAACAAGCCAGAGAGTGATGTGTACTAGTGACAAATAAACACATCATAGATCCTTTTTACTTTCATAATGAGTTAAAACATGTGAGATTACTAAAAACTGTAAAAACACAATTTGTTTGTGCAATTTAGATTCTTACATCTGTCTTTATTAAGGTTTAAGAATAGTTAGCAGCACAGTAAATCCTTAGCTCAATCGTCAAAAGCCACTCATGATACTTATAAAGGTATTCTGGATATAAAAATAGTTCACATGTGAAGTATAAAAACAAATGGTTTCCTCTCTACTGGATGAGGTAGGACTGAACAACAACTTGTGATATAATAGTTTTCTATGTGAGCATATTAATATCAACTGTGAAAGAACTGACTGGGGTAAACTACGACACGAGGGAGAGCAGGAACATGGATATGACATGGCTCATGGTTAAGTCACATGGGCAACTTCCTTAAATACCAATACATGAAACTAAAAACACATCTAAAAATCTCTGATGACATAATATGTTGTTATGATTCCAGTAGTGTTGATGTATATATTCTCTATATCGACAAATGTTCATGCACGCAATATGGTCAGTATTAACCAGGCAAAATACATTAGAAAAACTTTTTTTATCACTGACTTGGATGAAGAATCTGTTAGGGGATTGTTCTGCTAAATGTCAAAGAATTTCTTATGTGTTGTTGATAGGACTCACAATACAGAGACATTCGTATCAGGTACCACACATGTGTACACTCCCAGAGGTCCTGATAGAGTATCACCTAGTATGGCTAGTCTAACTTGTTCAGTGTAGAGATAGTGAACAAATACTTTAGAAGTACCACCAAGTGCCCCAGCAGAAGGAATTGGAGTATTACTAGGATCTAACAAGCCTCCAATACCTCCTCCATTAGGATTATCGCACTACCTCTACAACACTGAGTATTGACATTAGTAATGGCACAAACTAATGTAGATCCAGTTTGAGTACAATCTGTTGATTGTTCTCCAATATCAGCAATGTTAATGGAGGATCAGTTGTAGAAAACACCATTCCATGAGATGTACCGACCAATGGAAGAAGAACACAAGATATCTCAATATTAATTTACAGTAAACATTGTTTACAAAAAACAACAAATGTCATTTGTTGTGCAGTTAACTACAATAAGAGTGAAGATAGAAAGTATAGTAATCAGAAAATGTGAAATCCAGGTGTCAGTGACCAAACCTGGCAGTCCTCACATGCCATGTTTGTTATGATTATAATTAAATAACAATGTTATTCTTAACATAGCTATTATGAAGTTATTTTTTCAATGTGGAATAAGTTTCTGCTTAATTATTTACTCAGTCCTAAAACGTAAATACTAGGCACATAATTTGCATCCTTGCAGCAACTAATTATAGTTACTGCACCTCTTTTTGAATCTGCCTAACATATTCGAACATTGAAAGAGTACAGCTTATTTGTCAATAATAAAAATCATAAAATCAGGATATTACAGCAATATCTTGCTCTTCCGTCACTGAAATTGTAGTGTTAAAAACACAGCACTTATATTGACATGGTCTATAACCGGTCTAATTGATTGAAGAACATTTATATGTACATAGATGTACGATAAATTAAAATATTATTTAGACTTCTAAATGTATTAGCTACAGGAATAAGGCTCAATCCTCACAATTAGTATACAGTATTAGCCTGAGAACTAAAAGGCAGTGTAAACAACTATGAAATAGTAACAGTGATGCAAAATATGATACGTAGTCCAACCTTGTGAAACACAAAGAATCTTGATGACAACAATAAGAGAAGTATTACAGAACTAATCAACGAGTTCTCCATATACCTCAATCCAAAGTTTTTTCATATGATTTTTAACATTTAAATTAGCTACTATGAGGAACCAAAACTAGCATATGGACTACTTCAATGGAAAAAATAACGATGATAGCATATTGGTAAGAAGATCTGGCCTCGCAAAGCAGGCTGGTTAGACCTAAACGCTTTAATTTCCTAACCTTTAAATGCCTACTAACAGAAGTAGACTACGAGAACCCCTTACTAAAGAACTGCTAAAACCCACTACTTCTTAGCCACACAGATGAATCACCTGTAGCTATAATTCAGCAAACTGTTTACAAGGTTAAACACATCAACAATAAGTGCTGCTGAACACTGTACTGGACCTTCAAGATGAGGACAGAAATTATATTTGATTAATATTGATGTTCTTAACTTTTTTCTCACTCATACATTAATTAATTTTTAAAACAATGATCTTTCATAAGCTTGTATAAAATGTAGATAGGCCAGTTCACTTGCCATTAGTGCAAGAACACACCACCAGTCCATGTGTATAAATGTAGATAGGCCATTTCACTTGCCATTAGTGCAAGAACACACCACCAGTCCATGTGTATTAAATAAATATACCGAATTCTGCACTCCATATGCATTACAAATCCTAGAGTGATGTAGCTCCTACCATGTTTTATACTTGTAATTTACTATTCTCCATAATATCTTGTTTTGTAGCTGAAAGCCTTGCTAAAGTAACCTACTGCTACTATTTACTCAAAACCTGAGAAGAAATATTGAAAGTTGTTTTTTGTGTAGTCTCAGAAATGGAATAATGTTTATCTGCGGTTTACTTATAGTGACAAACATTTCTATATAGACAAATGTCCACACACACAATACGGTTAGTATTAACCAAAGAAAATACATTTGAAAAGCTTTTATAACTGACTCGAGTGAGGAAATGCTAAGGGATTGTTTTGGTATGGCTAGGTACATATTTATTAGATAATGAATTTGAAGAATATCCATCCAAATAAGTAATAATCAATGTGAAATTTTGGAAAATTGCAGAAAAAAGAAAATGTATTTGTCACTAATGTGAATCCTGATGTTATAATTAAAAAAAGCAGCTGTATTATCAATGGCATACTGTATAAATGGAAAAATACTTTTAAGCATTAAAATATTGAGTAAATTACCAGCAATTGTGATTTCAGTATCATACTATCATAAATGATTCGAAACAGTCATTTTTAAGATTTCAGATACTACTCTTGAGTTTATGGCCTTCTTATTATCTGGTTTGCTCAATCTTAGCTACTCTGTTGGAAATAAAACTGAACGTTGAGTAGTCCATAAACTCAATAATTAATACTGCTATGGTGATCAAAATAACTTGCTTATTATGTGTCAAAGAATGTCTTATGTGTTGTTGACAGGACTAACAATACCTGCTCTATCAGTAATTGTAATAGTAGCAGACACATCCACTCCATTCACATCAGGCACCACACATGTGTATACTCCCAGAGGTCCTGATGGAGGTCCACCTATTATGGCTAGTCTCACTTGTTCTGTGTAGAAATAGCGAGTAAACACATTAGTAGCACCACCAAGTGCATAAGGAGCCGGAATTGGTCTGTTACTAGGATCTAACCAGCCACCAATACCTCCTCCATTAGGATTATCTCTACCTCTACAACATCCAGTATTGACATTAGTAGTGACACAAACTAATGTAGATCCAGCTAGATTACGATCTCCTGGCTGTTCTCCAATATCAGTAATGTTAATGGAGGATCCAGGATTGTAGATAACTTCATTCAATGAGAAGTACAGGCCAGTGGAAGGAGGAACTAATAACACACAGCAAAAAATGTACTCTAACCAATTGTATTGTGACTAAAGCATAAATTAATTAGAATATACAAACACAAGATTAAGAATTAGTAAAGCATATCTTCAACTGGAGTATGAATCTTCTATCATGTTTTGCCATCAATTGTGTTCTACTAGTTCCACTAGAGATCAGGATAAAAAGACACCAAATCAAAGCTAATGATTTTCTTCTTAACTTTAATTATCTTTAAAATTATTGCAGTAACATTCACATTGAATATATAAATTCCAATGCTATAGTGAACCCAGGCTGCCAGAAGATATGCAAATGTTTAACTAATCATGCTATTTTTTTGTATGAAAAAAAATGGAGCAATACATTTTAGTAAGCCAAAAATGACCTATGTACTACCCCATGCTGAAACATTACTTATGGGTGTTGTTATTATGAAGTCAAAAGTCAGTTTTTGAATAATTAATGATGTGATATCTCTATAGCCCATAGCAGTCTTTCATCAATATTAATACCAAGACTGCTTTATATAGAGGTTAATTCTAGAATGTGGAAGCTTTTACAATGTTTAATACTTTGTAGCTACATTCACAATTCTCCATAATTCCCCACCTTTGTATGTGAATATTTCAAAGCCCTTATGTTGTTGTTTTTTTAACTCCCTAGTTAATGCATAAAGATTTTGTGTATATCACTCATGAAGTATAAAAATATTTAAACCCATATGTATTAAATATTTAGAATTTTCAGTATAGGGTCAAAATAGGTTCTCTTGTTTAATTTTAGCTCAATCATTATTCAGTATATATTAACATGTCAGATCATGATAACATGATCAGGAATGGCTTCAAAACTCATCTCTAGGCAATAAAACTCACTAAGCCAATGGGAGACTTCAAGTAACCTACAGCTGCTAATTACTCAATGCCTGAGAAAAAAACACATTGAAAAGTTGTTTTTCTGTGGTCTCTATAATTTTAAGTTGTTTTGTGTGGTCTCGGTAATAGAATGATGTTTATCTGTGGTTTACTTAAAGCGACTGCTGTAAGTAAATATTTATATAGCCAAGCATTCAATTTATCTTGACAATTATTTTTTGTTTGTCTGGTGACAAGCCTCACTAGATAAAGTCCATTAAAAATAATTACTAGACTTTAGAAAGTGTACTCATTGTTTCTGTTACATATAAGTAGTAGTAACTCTGCTGTAACTAGTTTATTCTAAATCTAGTGTACTCTAAATTTATGTTTCACATATTGAACTGCTAAACTAAATTATTATTGAGACTCGCTCACCTAGTATTCTGTCTATACATATATTCACTGGTCACATGTTATCCTATGAATTGTAGACTGAGGAGTTCTATTAATTTCTTGTGGTATTAAATTAGGTGTATGAAATCAGATAATATGAATCCCATGAGTCTGATCTAGTGTCAGTAACAAAACCTGGAAATCTCTCACACACCATGATTGTAGGGTTCTAATTAAATAACAATGTTATCCTTAACTTAAATGTTATGAAGTTATTATTTTCTATGTGGAAAAAGTTGTTTTTTTGCTTCAAATATTTACTGATTAATACAAGTAAACATGGCACATAGCTAATTTGCATCATTGCAGCAATTAATTTAGTTACTACACCACTATTAGAATCTACCTAGCATATTCAATATTGAAAGAGTTACAATTTATTTATCAGTAATAAAACCATCAGCACATGGCAACAATACCTTGCTCTGAAAAGTGTATAAGCTTAAAAGGTTAACAACCTGAAAACTGTTTGATTAAAAACGCACACTTGCAGTGATATGATCAATAAAGTAGCCTTTACTTCACTCAACGATCCAAAGTCATCATAATAAAATGATTAAAAATTATATGTGATGATGGACAGTATTCAATGTTATTAATACTTCTAAATGTAGCGCAGAAAAAAGGCTCAATTCTTACGCCATTACTGCATAGTATTAGCCTGAGAACTGATAGGGCAATGTGACAATCTCTAACTATTCAAAAACAAAAACAAAAAAAATCAGTGATGCAACAGGCAAATAATGATAGATAGTCTTACCACCTTGTGAAAGTACAAAGCATCTCGATGACAATATTAAGAATAGTATCACAGAACAAATCTGCGAGTTCTCCATATCAATCAATCCAAGTTTTTTTCTTCAGATTTTAAAACCTGTAAATAACTAAGGAAGCAAATACTGACATTTAGACAAGTTCAAATGAAACAAAATGATGATGATAGTGTTGTATTTGTATGAACATCCCGGCCTAGCCAAGCAAGTTAATCATGGGGAAAGACCTAAATGCGTGAACTTCCTTAGGTTCAAATGCCTACTAACGGAAGTGGACTACAAGAACCCCTAATCACAGCGCTCTTCTTCGCAGCGGCGGACGAATCGCGAGTATACTTTGACTTCAGTGAGTCGCTAAAAGTGTAAAAACTTTAACTATAAGTGCTGAAGACTAGAAGGCGCCTGCATGAACAGATAACGTCGATGTCGCCTTCTTGTCAATGTCTCGAGTTGTCAATGTGAACCATTAAGATGCACAAACTTTTGTATTCATCTTAGTCGCGTTAGCTAGTTTACATATTTTTATCTTTTTTTTTAGCATGTTGATACCTTTATTTCATTATTAGCATAGGTTCTCAACTATAGGCCGAAGTTTTCCCCTCGAAGCATAAGTCAGTGTCTAGAAGCTTAGTCGGCCACGCCCTTGAATTATAAACCTCTCATTGAGCTCCGGTGTCATCCCCAAATATGGGTGTCCCGGTACCTATATTTACGAAAAAATTGGTGCCCCCATACCCGTATTTCCAGAAATATAGGTACCCCCGTACCTATATTTACGGGAATTATGGGTATCCCTGCGGAAATATGGGTATCCCCCTTTTATTGAACTGGTTACTGCTCATGAGGAGTGGAACGAGCGGGTTGAAGTGGCAGAGCAGAGGAGGAATGGGCAAATCTTAAACCAGTGAGTTAACCTTCTAACAGCGCTTAAAATGAGGGCAATTATCTTTAATTTTATACTAAAACTAGCTTAGCTAGCTAGATAAAATATGCTAATTATGTTATATATAGTGTGCTTATGGCAGTTCCTTTTAGTTTTACCAATAATATTATGCTCATAAATTATTTATATTTTATTTGCATTGTTTAAAAATTTACCTTTTATTTTTTCTAATAAAGTACCAATATTTACCATTAGATTGTAATTGACAAAAAAAATCACTAGCTACTAGAGGTGTGCTTAAATGGCACAATTGGTAAGTGAGCTCTTAGTTTCAATTAGTTATTTTTGTATTTATATAGTTTGTTCTTCCATGATGGCAATAAATAAGAAACTCAAAATTTACGGTCTAATCTTACTGGGAAATAGGGAAAATATGACGCAGAAGTAGGTCACTCCATAGGAAACATCAGCTTTAGCAGAATGCGCGGGAACCGCCCACGCAACCAGCTGACTTTGATGGTTTTCCCGGGAAAAGAGATAGCTCCACGCTGTTGATCAGATAAGCTACTGGTGATGGGAAGCAGTAAGTATAAGCGACACCACAGAAACACCCACAGGCATGTGTTCAGGAAGAGGAAGCCACACAAGCTAAAGGGAAGCCCTCAAGTGAGCAAATCCAAAGAGCAGCCTGTGAGCAAGGAGGTAGGAGGGGCAGCACAGGCCAAAGATGATGTGGCCAAAGATTGTGTGGCATTGAGTGGTTCAAGGATTATTAACCTAGATAAACTGCAGCAGTACACATCTGAGTTAAATCAGCATGCATCTAGCTGTGATGGCTCAATCATTCTGAGTGGTGAAGTGAGACAAGGATTGGCCTCTGTTTTTTCTGGGAAGTGTTCAAAGTGCATGCACACAATCACTTTAGAAACATCCTCTAAAGTGAAAAGTCCAGGAAAGTATGCAAGATGGGAATGCAATTTGGCAGCAGTATGGGGCCAAATGGACATAGCCATCTTGAAGAAGCTATGGGAGTTTTGGGGGTGCCAGTGATGACCAAGTCGGCCTTCATCCAAACTGAGCTGGACATAGGAGAGTGGTGGAAGGAGAAACTGAGTTAGTCCATGCTGGAGGCAGGTAGAGTAGAGAAGAGGTTGGCAGAACAGGCTGGTTCTTACCATGAGGGAGTCCCTGCAATTGCAGTGATTGTGGATGGAGGCTGGAGTAAGCGGAGTCATAAGCATTCCTACAATGCCAATTCGGGGGTGGGGATTATTGTAGGAAAAGCAACTGGCAAGCTACTTCATGTAGGGGTGCGCAACAAGTTTTGCTCGGCTTGTGCTCAAAACATCCCCAAAGAGAAGCACTACTGTTTTAAGAACTGGGAAGCATCATCTTCAGAAATGGAGACAGATGCAATTGTCGAGGGATTTATTGCTGCCGAGAAGGTGCATGGAGTTCGATACACCACAGTGATTGGAGATGGGGATAGCTCGGTGTATCCGTCACTTATTCAGCAGGTTCCTGGCTGGGGTCACTGCATAAAAAAGCTGGAGTGTGCTAACCACATCTGCAAGTGCTACAGAAGTGCTTTGGAAAAGTTGGTCAGTGAGAACCCAGCATACAAGGGAAGTGGTGGTCTCACGGAAAAGATGAGGAGAAGGCTGGTAAGTGCAGCTCGCTGTGCTATCAAAATGCGCAGCAAAGAGCCAGACAGAAGGCTTGGTGTGAAACTCTTAAGGGCTGATCTTAAGAATGGGCCCAATCACTGTTTTGGGAATCACCAGCTTTGCAATCCAGACTTTTGTTCTTCAGCAAAGAATAGACTCCTGGCTTCTGAGAATCCTCCAGTGCAGGAAGCTGCTGCCCAGTCGAATCCAGAAAAAGAGTTGGAACTGGAAGAAGACGAACCAGCATGTAAGTCAAGCCTGAAATGTTGAAATTATGAATGCTAACACATGTGCATTTCACTTCAAAGTGTTTTTTCCCGCTTTATACTACCAAGTGTTTGTTCTTATTACATGGATATGTATGCATTAGCAAGCTCTAATGCTAAATGAGTGGTGTCTTTAGATTTCCTCATTTCACATAAACAAATAATTTTAGTGATATTTTTGTTGTATTATTATTATAATAACGATTACTACTACTACTACTACTACTACTACTACTTTTGTATTATTATATTGTAACTTTATTGTTGAGTGTTATTATTATTATTATTATTGTTTAAATCAGGTAAGATTGTGGAGGGAAACTCTGTCAAGTAATCCTACTGAGGAGGAAGTGATTCAAGGAGGGACAACTGCTACCGAGATTAACCCCAAGATGTACCATGACATCCAAGTGATATTGATCAGGCTGATAGCAAAGGCTGAGCAACTGATTGATAATGTCACTACAAATTTGGCAGAGTCATGAATGCACGTGCGCACCAAGTTTGATGGGGGGAGAGTCATCAATCGCTCGCAATTCGGTTCCTGGGAACACCGTTGCATGGGTGCTGGTTTGCAGCACAATATCGGCAAGGAGTGGGGACCTGCGTCAATGAAGCAGATGACAAATTCATCCCCAGCTAAAGTTTTCAAAAGGGTTTCTGAACGATCTGCTAGAAAGGCTAGCAAAGAAAAAGTAAGAAAGGCAAAAGACACTATTAAACAGCAACGACGACTGAGGAAAATCACTCAGAAGAAAGAATCTCGCAAGGGAAGGAATGCATATGCTAGACATGACAATGGAATTTTACCACGTGATGTTCACAACGATGTGTCTCCAGATCATTTGGAGGCATTAAAAATTAGTTTTTATAACTCAAAATTGCAAGTGACAAGTGGGGAAATCAGCCACATAGAAGAATTGACAAGAGGCCAGGTTGACAGTGACGTATGGATAGCAGAACGGAGGAAAAGACTTACAGCATCTGTAGTTGGGGGGATAATAAAAGTGAGAAATAACACAAAGAAGGCTGGAAAAGTGGAACATTTGCTGTACAGAAAATTTAAAGGAAACGCAGCTACTTGTTATGGCCAGGTACTAGAAGACAGAGCAAAAGAAGAATATAAGATATATCAGCAACAGCAACACCCAGGACTAGCTATTCTCGACTGTGGTCTTTTTATATCGAAAGATACACCATGGCTCGCTGCTACACCAGACGGATTGGTCACAGATCCTAGTGAAACTGAGCATTCACTAGGCTTGGTAGAAATAAAAAACCCTTACAGTGCACGCAATCTTACTTTGGCTGAAGCAGCCGAAAAATCATCATTTTGCCTGAAAAAAAAAAGACAATAAATTAACATTAAAAACAAATCATGACTATTTTCACCAAATTCAGGCACAGCTATATTGTACGCATAGACAATGGTGCGATTTTGTTGTTAGAACAGACATTGATCTCCATGTAGAGCGAATCTACAAGGATGTCTCATGGGAAAGAAACCTCAAGAAACTGGAAGATTTTTATTTCATTGCATTACTCCCAGAACTGGCATGTCCAAGATATCATTCTGGGGGAATACGAGAGCCACTAAACTGCTAATATTTATCATTTATGTATATGACATAACCATTGCTATTCTTTATAATAGTTCTTTCAATCCCCATTTCATTACTCACACTGAGAAAGCCATAGGCAACACCACAGGTGGGCGTTAAACCACAGGTTACAACCAACATGACAGCTGACCATATAATGATATTCATAACACATTCAGTAGCGTGGGTGAAACAGTATACCCTAACCTTAATGCTCGGTTTATGAAAAATACTATTTATTGCAAAAACTGCTATATAATATGACTATGTTTCTAGTTGTTACCTCAGTTATAGCATGAAATAATTTAAATTTCACAGCTAAAAGTTCCTTTTGGTTGTTCTTAATCACCATTCCATTCTGATTTACTTCCTCAATGGCTTCCAAGATTGAAGGATAAACAAATGGATCACATTCAGTATAATTCACATTGCTGGTGTTCTGGCAAGGAACAAATGATATAATAGGAATCTCAAGATTATGAACTTGCTGAAATGCAATAGAAGTTGATGCTAGGAAGTGCTTAAAAAAGATCCAGTAAACTTTTACAATAATGAAGTATCTATAAGCACAAGAAAACTTATAAGGTTTTGTTATAACTAGTTTTCAAACGTTTCATAAGTGAAGGACAAGATAATACTTTATCAACTATAAAGTATGAAAAACTTCATTCAATTCACAGTGATGCTTCTAACCTTATGACATAATGCTAATAACAGAATTATTAAAGTGCCCATAATCTCCTTTGTGGTAGAAGAAGCCATCCTTACTTATCACCTAATAAGTAATCTAGTTAACTACTTGGTTCAACTACACACCCCACCCCCCTCCCCCCCCCCCCCCCCCCCCCCCCCCCCCCCCCCCCCTGGCCCGCACCCCCACCCCCCTCCCCCCCCCCCCCCCCCCCCCCCCCCCCCCCCCATTCTCCTGGCGTATTTACAAAGGGCTAAAAGTAAGATAATTAGCCCCATCCTCTACTGCAAAGGCGAAGTAAATTCGACATTTCCTGAATTCATGGCCATAAGAAATTCCACTTTTTGCCCCGTGAATATACTTGAAATTACCTCTCCGTTTTAGCTAACCTGTCAGGATCCATAGTAGCTAAAGACACCAGGATTACAGCCTTGATATTCTATTCATACTGCTCTTGCGGAATAATTGAAGATTGGAACTGAAACCCTAACTCACGACTTCATCCAATTATGGGCATCTAAAATTTCTTTGCATTATTGGGGCAGCCACACCCTTTACTTAACCGCTACGCAGAAAAATGGTCGGATGTTGGTTAGTTAACATATTTACCGTCTCCTATGGAGCCAGCATTCAGAACTATATTATTATCATATTGATTGTCCCCAGAGACCCTTTCTCCCATAGAGGTTAGGAATCCTATAATTTCCTAAAAAGTTGTTATGAGCTGTAAACATAGTGGGTAGCCCCTAGTCCTCTATACATACATAGTTTCATCCAAAAACCGCCGAGGAATTTTAATGATATTCACGTACATGGGCGCGGTCGGGTCACGCCCACTGGGGGGAAAGTTTCTAAGGCTTCATCAGCTGGCTCAACCAAGGATGAGTGAGTACTGCAAGTCCTTAGAAGGTGTAGCAAAACAGAGGTACAGGAAGAAAATTAACCTTCTTGGTCTTCAGGAAGAAGATGAACCATACTCTGAAAGAAGCTTGCTCAAATTCATAGATGACCTGACTTTATGGCCTCCCGTTGAATATGGACACATTTTTTGTTATTTTGTTGAACGCCCTGGTGTATACACAAAACAAGAGCTAATGCAGTGGAAAAGTTTACAAGCATACAACTATTTTCAGAGTGGGTTAGTGGACTTGAACTGTATAGATGCTTTTAATTTGACACTGTAATACTTGATATACATACATGCATTCTAGATTTGTACGTGATGTAAAGGTGTGGATTATTGGTCCTGAGCTTTGCATATTACGTGCATATGTAAATCCCAGCATGAAATCTCCCGACAAACCCCATGATGCCTGGATAGCTGTGAGAGGAGATGGCACTATTGTAACAGCTCATTGTAAATGTATGGCAGGGTAAGTAGCTAGTTGTAGTTTCAGTTGGTTAAATAATATGATGCTGGATTAATTCTTGTAGGTTGAGTGAAGGGTGCTCCCACGTAGCTGCTGTGATGTTTAAGGTGGAGTCTGCAGTTCGAAATGGTTACACTGCTGGTACTTCAAGTTTATGTCGATGGAACCAGATATTTAGCAAGAAAGTAAATTTTATTAATATATATTTTAAGAGTATTATTATTATTCTAGAAGAACTTTTATTTATACTTTATTTTTATAGCATGAGCCTGCTCGAATTGTCGACATCAAGTTTGTCACTCCTAAGTATGGAACTGAATCAAAGCAGCAGAGTCCTGCCCACAAGATATCAGCAATAGTCCCTCCACCAAACTACAATGAAAAGAAGGCGTTCATTGAAATGGTTCAAACTTTACTTACAACTTCTGCAATACTAAATGTCTGCACTATGAAGATAGGCCCATGTCGTAATTATGGAGTGGCGCGACAGCTTCCACCAACAAAGTTCAGTTATATCTATACTCTTGAAATCATTTTCATAAAATGTTATAAAGGTGAATATGTACTGTGTGTTTGTGTGTCTGTCTGTGTTTGCATTGGTATGTTTGTAGCTAGAATATGGAAAGCTTTCCATTCTACAATATCTTAGCTAATACAAAGCAAATGCCAACTTATAAAAAAGAAATTTAGAATTTAATGTATAACTATGATCGACTCCAAAACAGGACATTAAATTTGGATTTATAACAATTGATAATATGGTACACAAACATGGAGTAATTGTAGAATCACAGTGATGCTTATGTGAATAGTACAGTTAAGTAATGATAGCTTAAACACATCCAACTACAGGTTCCCCTAAATTCGTTAATGCACTACAAACAATCAACAATTTGTCGATATTTGCCACATTTTCATCATTTTTATGCTTGATAAGACTCAAACTCAAAGTTCCTTTTAATATTGTGTATCTATTTACATAGTGAAGGGCAGATATTTGGTTGTCCTACAAAAAAACAATAACAACAATTATGAACTATGAACTATTGACTACTTCCATACCTTTAAGAAAATGCTCATTGCATATTCTTGAAGACTTGACTGGATGCCACCCTTCTCTTCTTATAGCAGCTTCCCACTTCTGGCACCTATTCCTATCTGTAAGTGGAAATCTAAAAAAGCTGAGCCCTCCTTTCTTTCCTACATAGTTTGTACATCCAACCACACAGCAATTCTTCACCATGACTGCCACAGCCGCTAGCTAGCTTTCCCCCCAGTGGGCGTGACCCGACCGCGCCCATGTACGTGAATATCATTAAAATTCCTCGGCGGTTTTTGGATGAAACTATGTATATGCAAGTGTAATCACTATCACTCATCAGTACAAAAACTGTGGCTGCGAATAAACTCTTAGGTGGCCAACAGAGCTGAACTAATTTTGGAAAGTGAACAAATGGAGTGAGCTAGTCGAAATTTTGATTGTGCTATCCATAACAACAGATCCAGTATTCTTATCAGCTTCACTTGAATTAGATTTAAAACAGTTAAACATGAACTGTGGCAACTAATTATTAATTGCACTCACTAAGGCTAACTGTATTCATTACAAAGTGTTCCCGTGTGACTATAGGTATACACATAGCTATTGTCTTTTCAGATTAAAACCACTACTCTAAAATAATTTTATAGCAATTAAACATTGCGACCGCTTTACAGTAGATAAATGTTACAAAAAATAGAGAATAACTACAAAAGTGGTAAGAGCATTGTATATTTCAGGAAGTGATCCATTCTCCTGGTTCATTGTGTCTCTGGTTGTTTTATGGACCACTATTCAAGTAAGCACCTCCAATTCTGTTGGCTATCACCTTAGCATTACTCCAATCAATTTGATGGTTTCATCTCATAGCATGTTCTGCCATAGCTGAAGTATTATTGCATTAATGATGTTTGAGCTCTTTGATCTCCTTCACAGTGTACGTCCTGTTTGGCCATATAATACTGTTTTACAGGTGCCACAAGCGATCTAGTACGCAAAACTATTTTTTTGATTTATTGGGGTGGGAGTTTTAGGGTATTTACCAGAGAGTTTGAATGGTCTAAGGCAGGTCCTTATAAGAGGAGTCAAAATTCTCTAAGGCTCTCAGACATATATTTCTTATGTATGGTATTACGGAAGTTGCAGCTGGTCTACCCTCCACATTGCTATCTTTTGTATTGCAGCTCGCTTGTCTTGAAATCTTTCTAATCATAGAAAATGGATATCCTTCCATTCGTCTCAATGCTTGAGTGCCATGTTCCTCCTCTTTGGTTATCCTGATGGAAACTACAGATCTTCTTTGCTAGATGAAAAAGAGTAGTAGCCACAGCTTTTTTGTGTTCTATTGGGTGGTGGAGCCCAAAATACAAATATTTATCTGGTTTCCTGTACACAGTGGTGCATCTTTATAATGGTTAATCATGTATCTAAAAATGATAAATTTTGACTGCATTCCAGTACCATTGTAAACTTAATGGATGGCTCTATTGAAATTAAGTGTTGCTTGAAATCATTAATGTTACTCTTCTCAAGAGCTACACAGACACCATAAGCGTATCTTTTCCAAAACAGGGGGAGAGTGATATGTTATGAGTGCTCCTTCCTCTACATCTTCCATCACAATAATCTGCAACTACTACAGAAATTGGTGACCCCATTGCAGTTCCAAATGTCTGCTGATAAAACTTGTTGTCATATACCAGATATGTTGCATTGAGACATAAACGGAGTAGCTGTTTGATTTAGTCTGGAGAGAGCATTGTTCTATTCTAGTGTAGGATCATTCTCCAAATGGTCGTATGCATTATCTGCTGCTAAGGTCACAGGCACTTTGGTGAACAATGATACTACATCAAAAATACCAATGTTACTTCATCAGGTAGCAATTAATTTGTTATAAAACTCAAATGAATTAGCAAAATTTGAAGGTGTTTTTCCCACTAATGGTGACAACAAAGTAACTAAGTGTTTAACCATAGTATTTATTAGGAGAGCTAATATATAACAAACTATAGGTCTTAGAGGGACTCCTGTTTTGTGTATTTGTGGAGACCAAAGAATTGTGGTGTTTTGTCAGATAAACGCTTAATTCTGTAATAAAGACTGCTTAACAGAACTCCGGATCTTTTAAAAGATAGTAAAAACTGTTCATCTTTTGTTTGAGTGCTGGAGCTGGATCACGAGATAATTTTCTGGGCTATTTAGAGGAGACCCAATGGTTTTCTTTTTCTGTGGATTTCTCGATTCTTCCAACAGTTAGCCAGATTGCTTCCGCCACTTCCAGTCCTTCTAACTCATAGGCAGAGTAACATGCCTCCATTTGCCGCAGCTGTCTAGATTAGAAAGCTATGGACAGTTCAACATCTAAGAAAAACACACTTCCAATACACTTCCAAGAAGCATCAGTGATCAAACATATTATATTATCATGAATTTTAGGTTAATGCAAACACAAAGCAGAGGAAAATGATTGTGATGACATAATAAGCTGAAAATACAGAGTTGGTCCACTTAAAACATAAGGCAATCCCTTCTTGTGGCAAGAATGAGCACAGCATAATAAATCAATAGAAGGGATATATTGACATACTTTTATATCCCAAAAATGATATTATTGTTTCATAATTATATGTTTCTGTTTTGTTTGTAACCATGCTTCAGGAACAGATATCTTTCCCTCACCCTCTTGGTAACCAAGATATGCAAATGATTTGCCGCTCACACACACTTAGTAGGTTTAGTTGAGGAAACCACAAAAGTTTCGCACAGTCAAAGTAAACAATGCAATATGATCTTCCCATGCCTTACAGCAAATTGTTTCACTCAGCAGGCATGGGCAGGTTTTGGAATTTTAAAGGGGTAGGGGTGGGGTGAACTTAACACCAGGTTATTGTAACTGCATTACATTGAGTTATTGTTGTTGTCTCTAGTTCCATCGTTGTTGTTTTTCTTTATCTTGTTATATTTTTCTGGTTTTTGTTGTTTATTTTGATCACGAGGCAGGCCATGCTGCATGTGCTTTATACACTGTGCATTGCATGGCTGCAATGTTGGCTTGTTACCAATTTATTGATATCTACTCCTGCTCATCAGCTTATGCCTAATATTAGCTAAACACTCATCATTTGCTGTACTTACTACAAGCTGCTCGTGCTGATTGACATACACGACAGGGAGTGGTATATCCTCTCAATTAAAGGATGTTTGTTGCTGTAGTCATGACTTCAACTTCATCAGCAACTTCTGGATCAGTTTACTGCTTCTCCTCTTCATTCATTAGTGAAACCACGATTTAATTGGGTTATCTATCCCTATTCAGCAAGTGATGGACTTGAATTCCAACACATGTGCAGTGAAAATCCACTAGCTAGCGGGTGTACAAAAAAAAACAGAGTTCGAGAACAAAAAAAAAAAAAAGTTTCCCAAGGTAAATTAGTTTGGCATAGTTGAAGAGAAAATAAGGGGGGGGGGGGGCATTAATCTCACTTACACTCTCCACTGCCTGAATTCTGTGAATATTCTGTCTTGATAATGAAAACTGTGAGACTTAATAGAACTATCATTAACATACTATTACAGTACCTTGGAAACAGATGATATGAATAATGACAGATAATAAAATGGGTAAAATGCATTAATTAGAGAGATAAAGAATATTATTCTTAACTAAGAAATATTAAATTTGTAATATTCAAAATAATAATACATACAAGTATCGACAATCGAAGACATTGCCAATAATGACGAAGTTAATGACCGTAAGCATGCTCAACACAAACGAAATAACATTAAAAATGGATGTAATGAGAACTGTTGAGGGTATCTTCTTGTGAAGGGTTTAGTCTACTGATATAGTTACTGAATAAATTCAGAAAAGATAAATCTTTATTTTGAACTAGTTCAGTGCATATAAAACATAAAAGAAGAAGGCTTTAGTAATAAGTTACGAAGCATGTGTAAGCTACTCACCAGTTCCCAACTCCTACAACAATAGAAGCCAGTGGTTTACACTCTTTGCACTGTAATGGATGATGCAAACACTAATAGTAACAATATTTGCTGTCAATATATTTCAGGGTTATCTTAATTGGCGACGACACTATAGGATCATCAGCCACTGAAATCACTCTTCTAGACAACAATCAAATGCTTTGGGCATTATACTTTCCGCCTCACTTATACCATCAGGTACAAGCCGCCATGACGGCAACTTTTCTATGCCTTACCCATCTTCTATCTCCTGTCACCATAACACAGGACTGTGCACCTGAAGATGTGGTAATGGTCATCATAATGTCTTTATACTAAGAATTGTGTGGCTAACATTAAGAAATGGACATCCAATAATTATTTGTTTCTTGCATTCTCAGTTATTTACCAACAGGTTTGCAAGACGAGATTTTGTTATGACATTTTCAGTCTTATTGTACCCGAAAACAACATGAACTCAGTGTCATCAATGGATTCATCTTTGGGCATCTCATATCTATCATTGTCCCACCATGTGTCTCACAGTCATTTCTTCACCACATATTTGGTGGCCAGTATGTAATCACATAATGATCTTGTCAAGTTATTGTCCAGTTACAGCTTTTGCCAGTTCTATCACTACTAAATTCTTGGGAATGACCTTTGACATCCATTTGTCTCTCTATTTCACTGGTCTTTACTCGGACATCGGTGCCCTGTGGTCATCGTGAGGTCCACTTTAAACTAATTAATGCATATGCACATTATGAACTCCATTATGTCTTCTAAGGCAAGTAAAATTCACTATGATCCGGCCATATTTGCTGGACATGTACTCTACCATTGACAGGTAATCTGTCAGTGAATAGTCTAATGCTGTTTAAACAACATTCAAAAATGATCTAAATTGACCTCAATTCTACCTCTCCATATTCTTGTTCAAAATCAAATACCACCTCAGAGACCATGATTACCGTATCCCCCTTCTCAATGTCTCATGCAATCACAATGGGACCAATTCTTTCTTGGTCACTCATAGATTGTAAATAAACTAGTCATCAAGCTTTGCATCACAACACTGCAAAACTACAGGGTTGAAAGTTGATGATCTCATTCATGTGATACATAGCAAAGCACAAGGTGCTGCTGAAAGCTAACTACGTGGAGCTATTAGCATTAATTGTCGCTTAAAATGTCTACATACTCCATCATTAAAAATGTACCATAACAACCACAGCATGTGGGTGTGTACTGCATCCCCTGTTGAGATATTACATCACAGATAGCTATCATGTTCAATTTCAGTCTGCAAGTTGGTAAAGCGTCTGGCTTGCAAGAACATGACACAAAAACATAGTTTGCCAAAAATGATCATCAGTAAGAGAGGCAATAATCTAATGTTGTACCAATAAATTTTGCCATAAATAAGGCAATATTAGCTGATATAGTTCAAAGTTTACAGCATAAACAAATTTTTAATGCATAATATGTGTGTGGTGTTTGTGCGAGTGTGTGCATGCATATGGATGCAGATGCATACGTGCACACGTTATTAGTAATTTCAATATTGCATTACGTTTTAATTCACAAATACTGAACTTAGTTAGCTACTCTCTGCACTTGTTGCCTGCTTGTATGTTGAATTTCCGAGTGGCATTCTAGTAGAGACTAGCTACTACCAAACATAAGGTTTATGTAATAGTGTAGCTGAGAGGAATGAATATTATAGGCCTGGTAGAAAGTTGGACAAAAATTAATGTACATGGTGTAGGCAGGAAACCAAGTGATTTGAATTTGAGATGCAATCATTCAGTCATAGCACTGTCAAAAGTGACTAAAACCAAAGGGCATGTTGCCAATGGCAGGTGAAACAGTGATAGCATGGAAGAAAAGCAGAAAAAAAAAGAAAAACTGGGACTTCAAGGTCAGTCAACAAGCAGTGCATAAAACCAATTCAGTACAGTGGAGGTGAGACGGCAAGTGTACAGTGTTAGTCATACAATAATTTACACAACCACAGAATACCAACATGCTTTTGAAAAGATGTTCCCAACATCAACAAAACCACATACTGAAAGTATTTTCAGTTTGATTTGGTAAATTTTGCAACCTTGGGTCACTGATGATACATCGTTAACCGGACGAAAGAAGATGTAGCCAATTTGTTAGTTAAGCATCATTGACACTTGAGTCTCAGTTACATATATGTGTGTAGGAATATGTATTATTGCATCAATTTACTTCTACTCTCAATTATGTCTATATACATAATTATAAGTGCTAGTTTGTGAGATGTATAATATTGTTTAATAATGACTGAGAAAACTGGATATAACTTCTACAGTGGCATTCTTCACATTAGAAAATTGATTTCATTAGCAAAAACATGTATACCTAATATCACGTTTCTTCAGCTTTCAATGCTTTTATCTTCTCTTCTTTCTAAAAAAAGTTAGAAATATTGTATTATTGTAATAGGTTGCCACGTTAGATTTTGAATTAGTATAGTATTAAAGTCTCAGATGTAGAAGATATCTGAGATGATTTGGTAAGTTATACATGATAATACAATCATTGCTATCTATTTTTTTATAAAAAGTTTAATTATTGGTCATGCATTGGATAATATTGTCTTCATCTATTGTGTTCAGTGCCAATGCATTTTGTTGTATAATGTTCTAGAAGAAATGATTCTATCTAACCCTAGAGAGCAGATGTGACTATGCTGCACATGCACAAAACAACTTGTAATATATACTTCACAAACCAGTCTCATTTCTTGGACTGCATTACTGTAATAATTTTGGAAAATTCTATTTTAGGAAAAAAAATACATACATATACTATACAATCTTTAGCCCCTCTTCACTTTTCTTCATTCAGTTATAGCTTGCATAAGATAATATGCAATTACCCATTTAAATAACAATTGGTTCACAGTGGAGTTACTAATTGATCAAAATGTAATAAGGCAAACTCCACTCATCATATCTCACCTCACTAATTGACACCATCAGAGACTTTCGTTGAATTTTAAGCCTTTTGAGATAATTAGCAGCTTCAACTCCGTTTTTAATGTGTGTTTTTCTTTCCTTGTATTCTTCATGAATCATGGCAAACTGTGTGCAATTGTTGTTACAGTTAAAGGTTACACACTGTATACAGTTTGGCAAGCGAGTGAGAAACTGTTTCATGTAACATGCTTAATGTTTTGTAAACAAACAGAAGTTCATGAAACTTCCACTACTTTCAGAATACATGCAGAAGGTGCTTGTATATTCTTTGGAAACTCAAAGGTGTACAGAATGTGAAGAGGTATTTGTGACAGTGTTGCTAAAAGGATAAGTAACATTGATAGGAATTTTTTTTTTAATCTTTAAAATTATTAATTTATGGTGAAGATTAAAAATATTTTGCTAGTCACTTGACTAATCCAGTCCAAACACAATTACACCAGTTTGACCAGAATAATGGCTCATAATATGTCAAAAGTTACTGCAAGATGTTCATAGGAGTAGTATGTGTCAAAAAAACAACTAATTTGTTGATATCAATGATAGCATATAAACAAAAACATGTGAAATATTTATAGCATTGACCTACGCATTTCAAGCTTACAAATAGGCAGTTCTCTTACTAATCTAATGAATCAATTAATTATCAAATTACCATATTAATTACTTAATCAAACTGTCTTCTTACCTTTGGTAAAAACACGGCACTAAAAAGAGCCACTGGTATAACAAAAGAGAAGATATTGAAAATCCAAAAAAACTGAAATATTCCAAATTTGTTAGCTACTAAATAAGAGTATAAAATTACTATTAATAATGTTATCGTAAGAATACTAGCAGTAGCTCCATATCTGCACACACTCTTTCCTTCTTCACTATAACGAGGGTCAGAAATCTTGGAATTCTTGATGCATATGAAAGTCAAACATATTGTTAATATGAAAAATTCTAGCGCAATAGCCAGGTCAAAATACTTTCCAACTCCAAAATGTTCACATGTAGTTACATTGAGTCTTGTAGTTGTGTTCCACTAAAACAACACATAAAAAATGTCATGCAATCAATACCAATATAGACTGAATATATTTAAAACTACGAGTAAGCCATAACAATGCTGTACAATTCAAGAAAATCAATCACTAAATAGATATAACCCTCACAAAGATGCCTCAGAAATGTATAATATATATATAATATATAATACTTATAGCACGAGTCAGAGTACAATATGGGAAAATATTTTACGAGCACGCAAAATATTTTCACGAGCCAAAGGCGAGTGAAAATGTGGCGTGAGAGTAAAATATCATTCCCACATTGTACGACGAGTGTGATAAGTGATTTATTGCTTCTTTGAAATTTTTCTCAACCGGTTACAATACAATTTTCATTGATTTTACTCGCTACGCGCGCGCTACAAGTAGCGTACAATATAAACCGTACAATATGGGAGAATACAGAACGCTCGCGTGATGCGGAAATATTCAAGTAAAAATATCAAAGCTGCAATAAATAATTATATATAAACGTTTGATTGCCAGGGATGCTAAATTAATACAGTATAGAGTAATTTGTAGCCACAAAACTGTTTATTTTTAATATCAAAACTGTATATTTTTAATATAAAATTTATCATCATCTTTATTATGACCCTATGAGATTATAATCTCGTCAAAATATATTATTTAAAGTGTTTCATGCTCCGTTATGATTAGTTTGAGTTGGTTGTGTATTTTCCTTGTTTTTATTCGCATAATACAAACTGTATTTGTTAGCTTACATCGTAATCTTTAATGTGTGGCTTCTTTGGATCAATAACTTCCTTGATGACAGTCAAGACTATAAAATTTACTATAAACACACTGACAATAAGGCACAAAGAGGCATTGGATATTCCGGTAATCTGTAATATAATAGTTATAACAATACATGATTATTGTCATAAAATTGTATTAAATTACAAAATATCATTTGTAATAAATTGAGTGTGACTTTGAAGACAGCAACCAAAATCCAAAGGGGAGAAGAGGGAGGAGGTGGGGGTAATAGCGTGTGGTTGGGGTTGAGAAGGGGAAGGAGGGGCTGGTTCTATACTTGGTACTTTCATATTGAAGCATGAGGCACAATAATTGAGTTTGTGAATGTTTTGTAAGACCTGTTTCGGCCAAAAAAAACACAACAGGAAAAAAGAAATTTTAATTTTGTGCAAAACAACAGGGTTCTCGGGAAAATGGCAAATGAAAGAACTCTTCTCACATCAATTTCACGTGGCAGTAATTTTCCTTTAGTCAACATCACGTTGAAAAATAACAAAGTATATCTTAACTCATAATATTACTAAGACATGTGCCAATATCCTAATCATTGAAGCTTCTTTTGCTATATATAATCATTTTAAAAAAAATTCAATTCTGAATATGTGAAAGGATGCCAAACATTTGTTGCTGAATAGAATTGTACAATATAGTCTTACCTTGCGTTTTTGTCCGGTATTGTGAAATATTCTATATATTCTCCAGCCTTTAGCTAGAAATATAGAACCTGCGATTATCCAGCCAAAATATTTCAGTATATCAAATACCTAACATTAAAACATGATACAGAACATGAAACCAAAATTGTTGATTATTATAAAAAGTTCCTATTGTGCAAATATTTCTCATAACGTCTAATATGAAATGTAATTTATTGAGGGACAATTATATCATAACCAATCAAACCTGCATTATATGAATTTGCCATTCAAATGTGGTCAAAGATAATGTTAATGGACAATAGAAAGGTTCACTAAAGCTTAATTTATTTAAGGTAATGCAAAAAATATATATTATAATTGGCTTTTTGTATTTTTTAATTATGTACTTGCAAACAATATTATAATTGTTTGTAGTCACTCCATTATTTCAATATGTCAACAAAATTTCCTAGAAATAATTGTACATTTACTTACACTGCATAGAAACCTCTGGAAGGGATAGCTGATATTGTACTCGGTTGATGATACACTTAACCCCCACAAAATGTTATTCGGTACCTCAAAAAGTACAGCAATCATTGCCACCATTGTTAACTTAGGAGACATAGATTTGATGTGCCTAAGAAAACAATTTTAATAATGTTATAATGGATCCAAAGTAACAAGGATAATTATAGTCTCACTTGTTATCCCACAGTTTGTACACAATGACTAAAATTGTGATACAAATGCCTAGGGCAATCAAGTCGATGAGGGATGCTATGAGGAACTGAGTGACAGGAATGTGCAGCTGAATGTAATTGGGTCCGTCATAAGGAAGGAAGCCTCCTAAATTAATTACCAAAAAGTAATTAGTAAAATGTCAAGATGTATAGCAAATTAAGGCAAACAAAGCATTGAATTTTTTTGGAGAAAATGTATTTTATTATCCCAATTCTTTTGACTTCAATAGTTTTTTTTATCCCTCCCAAGAGAGTAATATAAAAACAACATGGATTGTTTAAATACTACAGAATATGCCAATCTTTATCAATAAAGACTACTATCAATTTTTTCGTATGTTTTGCATTAAGTTCCTGATGGCACCATATCCAATTACTAGTCATTAAACTTAAAACTAAAAAATTTTACAGTGAGATAAAATGCTAGAAAACCAATTTATACCAATTAATAATCAATATGAACTAACAGAAGAAATGTGGTAGCTTCTATACACAGATGACTGTGCACTGAGAGCAATAACATTTATAATAGTAGAATGACTCATTGAAAGTATAACATTAATAATATAATACTAACAAGCAACGCAATCCTATATACAGACTACTTATGAAGCATTAAAAATCAGTTGGCATGTCATTCGTTACTGGTACCTACAGCACAAAGAATGTCATACCTTTCCAACTGTAATCATTCAGATATTTTTCTATTCTGAGTTGATTTATTAAGTTTGAAAATATCTTAAACGATGAGAAATTTACAGTCGAGCAGAAGTTTAAACGTTTATAGTCCATTCCACTGACAATTTCTACAGGCTGGAGGATGTTGTCTAAACCACAATAAATATGGTTAAACTTATTGATGTGACACAGTATCAGATTATTTCTCACCAAATAATTGTGACACCAAAAGAACTGAACAATAATTTGGACCTTCTTTGAAGCTGTGCAGTTTCTATAAAGTCATAACGACTTATTAAATATTTAAACTCACATATACATATTCTGTGTGTGAATTTTTTTTAAAATTATTAGTAATAATTGGACAGTATTAATATCTGTGATCTTAGCACAAAATTATTATGTAAAAACTTGAATAATGAAAAGTGTAAGTATAATACATTATTCTTTGTTGCTGTCTTCTGTAATATTATTGAATAAAACAGGCTTTGAGTAGTTATTGATGTAGTCAGTTATAAAATTAACTTACACTCAATCCTTGAAATGAAATGCTTCTAATCTCATGGTTCATACTATCAATATTCACTGACATATTTTTCTTGACGAGTTGATCATAGGCCAGAGCCAATGTCCAAACTGAGTCATAAGCTGCTGCTGCTAATGAATAGTGTAAAAGTGGTTGGGAATGAAGACTATTGTAAGTTTCTCGGTTTGTTATACTGTCCACAAAACTTGACATATTTCTATTCTGAAAAATAAGATTATAACACGATTATGTGCATAAATCCTAAATTCGTATTAGTAAAATAAGACTTCCTAATGCACGACTCAAATTTAGGATACATAAGTACTTGATAATATTTAATTCGATCACATGCTTTACAGTTAGTAGTACTTATACTTTAGAAATACTTACAATGACATAAACATTTTCTTCCTTATTGCACTCTAAATTATTTCCTTGAACGGAGTATCTCAAAGAATCTACTACTAAAATATTTGTGGAGTTAACAATCTGTAGCATATCTTTGTTGCTACAGTTGATGCTGCTGTGAAGTGAAGATATGACAGTTTCTTCTAGTTTCCACCAATTCTGCTGATTGTATGCTGGCAAAATCCATACATGAGACTCATCAAACAAGGACTTGTCAAATCTGTGTGCCTATCATCATTAATACAATGTTTACACAAATCTCAATGAGTAAATGAATGTAGTACAATATCTGCATATTCTCATGTAACAAAATTGTTCTACACATCTATGAGAATTTGATATAAAAATGATTACTTCCTCTCATAGCAAATAACATTAGTTATTAGATGGAACTACTATTATAAATCAATAATATATATTGTTTATTTCACAAATGTATGGAGCAAAAGATGCTGTACAAGAATTTCTGGCAATTTGGAACAGATATTGATGCAGTGATTCAAACATGTTTGTGACATTTCTTCTAGATATTTTTTTATTCAATCATGCAAACATAATTATATGTTTAAGAATGTGACTCAAGTTAATTATTGATATTTTCAAACCTGACAAAATAGGTTTCTTGATTCAAATGTAGAGAGTAGAGTGACAAATATCTTGAAGGTTCTGTCATTCCATGATTGTAGGACTTCCACAACATGCAGTGACCTACCTAGGCCTTGGACTATGTTGTGGTCTTCATTCATATTATATCCAGGAATTTTATCCAGGGTCACTTCAATATTTGATCTTTTTGCAAGGTAAGCCAAATTTTCTGCTGACTATGAAATTATTCAACATGACAATGATTAGGAAACTATAACATCACGACTTAAACTAAATAACCTGTTTAAAGCACCTTATACTTTGTTAAATTGAAAATTCTGTTGACATCCAGTTAAAGATATCTGTACTATTAGCAATGTAATTGATACACATACTTGCACAAGCCCAAATTAGGTGAAAACTCACTGTTCAGTGAACATTTATATTCAGGGGTCTATTTTATTGTCGTATGTAGTCATAAATGGTGATGCTTAACAACCTACATCCACTGTACTATACCCAGCCTCTAAAGTAGTTTGTCCAGTGGTACCATCAAATCATGATAAAAAATGAAATAGCATGTTTTAACTGCTAGGTTATAAATTATAATTGCATTATAGAGAGTTATGCACTTCCTTCCCATATTAATGTAGCTACAGCTGAGATACATGAGAACTTACTCTTGTATACTTGATTTGAGTAGTTGATGTAATTATGGCCACTTTGTGCCAGTTGAATTTATTCATTAAGCAAACTATGGCTCTGTTTGTGGCTTCTTGTGAAGGAATAGTTCTATAAAGGTTTGAATATAAATCCCTTCTCCTGTCAAAAAGAATATCATCTGCTCCATATGAAACCTGCATTGGAAATAAGTTTGTGCATCACATAACAGCTGCTTTATACAATACTTGCATGAAATATATTATTGGTGAGTGAGTGAAGCGAGCGAGACACTCTCAGGGGTAATACAATTAAAAATTGGAGATATTTGTTTCTTTATAATATATATGTGTGGACTTACCTATGTCATTTTGTACTTTGACTCTTGCTTTTTTGTGTTTGCTTCGCGATCTACCCCTTCCCATACTTCCACTAAACTAAATCTTTTGGTTTAGCGATCCCGTATCATTCAAGGAAATTAATTGTTTACCCCTTCACATCAGGTTGTTTCTGAAGACAGACACCATCTACAGAAAATACCAGTACTCAGGGAATTGAGGTAAGAAAGTAGTTCCGTATTTTTGTTAGCTAAAGTATATATTGGTCACAATGGCTACATACTTATACTTGTAGAAATAGACTGATAGTATCTATTAAAGTGTTTCGTTTGTGCATAGGCTCACTTGCCCTTTATGCTCAAGCATATCACTAGTGTATATTATTATAGCTATTTCTATTTTAGTACATAAAAATATCATATCCTAGTCATGTGTAGATAACTGGCTGAATTGCAATGTAAGTTGATGCTAGGAAGTGCTTGAAAAACATCCAGTACATGTTCATAATGATAACGAAGTATCTAAAAAGAAATAATAGCAGACAGGTTTAAATAACTGCAATCTACATAACTCAAGGATAAATATGTACATCACAATGGATTATGTAACACTTTTATTTCATTTATCCTAGCACATCCCTTTAAGTCTATGTGCTTACCTCATTGGGTAAGATAGCTGATTATTATATTATCTAAACTACCTGTACTCTACCTTCTCATATGAACCCAATAATATTCCTTTCACCCTTCCAAATAGGAAATATACAGCTATAGCTATGTGCTAATCTGTTCAACCACCCTCTCTGTCTCTCGAATCACCCACGGAAACCCTTAAAAAGAACATTATCAACTATATTTACATGGCATTTAAACTTAGCTAATTATTATGCAAGATTGCTAACCTTTCACGATCCATAGCGCCACCGGATCTACAAACAGGCAAGGAAAGTATGTAGGTAGTTTAAGGGTTCCAGCTCTCACCCATGAGCAACTTCTAGTTGGCGAGTGAGCGTAACGAGCGAGACAGTTACAGGGGTAACACAATTGAAAATCGGGGATGTTTGTTTATTTGGACGTACGTATGTCATTTTGTACTTCCTTCTTCACTAAACGGAATCCATCCGTTTAGCGATCATTAACTGTATCATCCTAAAAAACCTGTAACATCCTAAAAATTGAATTGTTTACCGCTCTAAATTCTTAGTTAAAACTCAAAAACTTAACGGAGTTCCATTTCTATTCGAGTTAGTGGGGTGGTAAGTTAATAAGCTATTTGTCACAGTTATAAGCCCTACTAAACAGTATTTGCTTGAAAATTCTTTGTCCACTAGAGTAACTACGAAGGTAAGCCTTGTGTAGGTATGTTCAGTTGTGTGAAAGTATTGTGCCTTTACTTAGCTAAAGAATATCACAAAGAAAACGTGTAAATAATGCTACTTGTTTTTGTTGTTGTTGTTTTTTTTCAATTCTAACTGTTGCAGGGAGTGGGTATGGCATTGAGTCCCCTTTACCGTATACATGTTAGCTAATCGTTTAACAATAGTGTAGTTTTAGGCTCACTGCCATTTGTGCTCAAGCACATCACTAGTTGTGGGCATTTGTAATTTCCTGTATTTGACGTAATCAATATGTTACTGCATTACTGCATTATAGGCGGAAGGGTGGAGCTGGGGGGGGAAGGGGAGGGGGGGAGGCAGGTACGTGGAGTCCCAGTTTTTTTAACGATATTCATGAAACAATCCTACACATTGGAATGCACAGTTATTACAAACCTACACTAACATTATCCAGTGCCATTTCTTGACTAGCATTGCTACTAGATTTGATAAGCATAGCAAAATGTTAGTGGACCTATTATCACTTTCAATGCTGAGGATCTCCCCAACAATAGTGTTATTGATAAAAGCTTATCCTTGAAAGTAAACTTTGTTTTTTATTTCCCAAAAATGATTGCCCCAATGAAACACTGAAGGATTAATCCACCCAATGTTTTCAGTTCATAGAAACTATTTTCCACTCTTTCCTCAAGTTTTCTATATCTGGAAACTGAATTTTATATAAAAGGTGTCAGTTTTATGTTAATTTTGAAATACACAATTCCAAATGATGGGTGTGGTATTTCTGAAACGAGAGTGTAGTTTTTTGTGAATTTGGTTTTACTTTGGTAATGCAGGCTGGAAGAAGCTTTATTTTAATGGTCAGGCCAGGAAAAAGTGTGGTCATGGGTGTGGCCAGTACACAGAGATGTTCTAAGTAGACACTGTTTAAATCAAATTATAATAAATCACAATGCAAGTGACCACAATGACAAATAATCATCATTGCAATGGAAATGTTTATAAACATGTTAAAATAATAAATTGTCAGGTTTTGTATGAATGCTTAAAGTCATCCCAAAAAGTGGTCAGGCCATTGCCTGATGAGGTACTCTGGCCCTATAATATAATATACAGAACCCCCTTAGAAAAATTCTACCTGAGCCAATCACAAAACTTCGAGTTTAAGTTAATGGAGAAACATGAGTCAAGGAGGATACCAACAATGACAATTAGTAGTGCTGAAATCTTCAACAATCATTCTTGAAGTAGAGCCTAACAATTCTTGTTAGAATAACTGCAGTGGAAAAAAATGAATTACTATGAAATTTGTTCAGTGGGTAGCTATAATTGCCATGGCTTTGTTTTGCTTCAAAACAACTTGAAAAGCTCAACTTGCTATTCGTGTTCACAGGTGTAGCCAGTTTTGTCCTACTATACACCAGTTGGTTTTGTTTCTGAAAGTGAAAGATGGCTGATCAGTATTATTAAAAACTTAAGCAACATGACCAGTGTACACACCCTGAAGTGGTTTGTCTGTTGTTTTTTTAAGTTTGATAAGTATCGTTTTGCTATGCTGCTTCAAATAAAGTAAAGTCACTTTGGTCTAAGTAATTATTGGTCACGTGAAATTATAATGGCAAAAATTTAAATAGCTACATATACTAATAATAGTCTACTATTACATTAATATGTAGGACTTTAACCAAAGGCATATTATATTTATATGTAAATCAATTAAGCAGTTAACAATAAATATTACAATATTATTTGTTTTGACTGCCTCATTGGTTGCACATATTAACTATGCAAATGCTTAGCTTGTGTCAAGTTTAAATTGTAGCTGACACTTCAGGAGGCTATAGACCAAATTCTTATCAATATAAACCACTCCTACTGGGTTCAGCCAGATTATGGATGTGTGTGCCATATGTTAATAGCAGTGATAACCAGCATGTAGCTACTTAACTTGCTATAGCTGCTTGTGGCTAAAGTAAAAGATAAATGTATCAGTAGTGCTTCTTGTACTTTCAAAATCCGAAGCTCAACAACTTTAAGACCAGTCATCATCAGGTGATTAACTTTGATGGGCTACAAAGCAGTATATGAGGTCATTTTTACTATGTTCCATTTTCATCTTCAATCTACAAAGTTTTTCAAGTACCTCTAAACTTACTTTATGATGCTATGTTTTCAATGTAATTAGTAACACATTACAGTATAGAAGCATGACCATAAATTTCTGTTGTATGCAAAGTAAATACTACACTATTTCAGTGAACTTGAAGAGTGATAGAAAACCTACATTATTTTGCTATAACTATAAGGGTAATGAGCTTGCACAGTGTAGTGTGAAATAACAACCTTGAAATATTTTGAGTTATTTCAAGTGTCATATGGCAATGTTCAAAGAAGTCAATGGGTGTCCACACCAGAGGCTACTTAAAAACGTAAACATTAGCCAGAGCAAATTCCAAACTCGCCTTTTTTTAATTGGAGCTGTTAAGTGCCGCTAGAGCCACTGTTAGTCAGAATGGCTTCTAAGGAAGCTACCACTACTAGGGGAAAGCTTTAAAGTTAAGTAGTAATTCCATATTTGTTAGCTAAAATTAGAAGAATAACTCTGGCCTTGTTTTTTGTAGCTGAGAGTTTGTTCAAAGAGTTTTTAATGATAGAAGTGGGTGGTCAGAATGGCTTATACGGACTTATCACTACTCAGGAAATTAAGATAAGAAGTAGTTCTGTATTTCTTTGCTGTAATTAATAGTCAACTGCTATAGCTATAGAATTCATTTTTGTCATCATGAAATAAAAGCTTCTTCAGGTAAAATATATCACACAACTAGTTTTATGCAACCTAACAAGGCTAGTCTGGCGAGCCGACCCTTTACCGTACGAGGAAGAAAATAAAAACTCGCTTGAACTCGTTGTTCCGCGCAATCAGCATTTTTATACCTGACCGGAAGTATGCGTGACGTTGTGCATTCATTGAGATACGCGGAAGTATTGTATTGTGCATCAGTCCCCTGACATCTCTGATGATGGATCAGCGAAACAAATACAGTGGCGGATCCAGTAGGGTTCGACTCGGTTCGTCCGAACCCCCCTTTTACACACAGCCACACCCCAAATTACTTGCTCTTTACCCCCACCTCGCTGCACTATTACCTCTAGTCGTTTCCAGTGTTATAAACCTCTTACGGACTATGCTTTTTCAGTCCAAGCCTTCCGTTAGGCAGATCGACACGGCTGTTAAGACGAGAAGCCCGAGCCATTCGCTTAGTTGGCAAATCGACACGGTTGTTAAGGCGTCACTGAAGCTCGAGGTTTACTAGTTGGTAGTAAGTAGCTAGTGATCGAATTGGTGGAAGCACCGCAAGATCAACATGAGCCAGAGAAAATTAGATTGTTTTTTAGAAAGTCCTGTTCTCCTCCTACAAAGTAAGTTGTTGTTGTTGTTGTTTTTTATATACTTTCTGAGACTACGCATAATCTTATCAAAGCATGGTTTTGTATTTTAATGTATGTATATATTATATATATATATATATATATAAATTACTAGTGGTGCGCTCTAATAGCGCAAATGCATGGCGAGCGAGTAAATATATTATGAGTATAGGTAAAGATGATTTGTGAAGGAAATCGCTAAATAATAGCAATGAGATTAGGCATGAAGAGTTAACAATAACAGAATTATCTGAATAAACTTCGAAAGCAGTGGCAAAAAAGCGCAGCTTGACAAAGACTTAACAATTGTTTCAAGAAGAGAGTAGCTATAAACTTTTTGGTTGAAACAAAGTTGCGTAAGGCAGTGCAGCAGGATTCTCCGTGCTCGTTAATTGAAAAATACTGGAACTGTGAACGCTTTACCTAACTTACGTAATTAGAAGCGCGGGCGAAATTTTTTGACGTACGCATACATACCTACATATATATATATATATATATATCTGAAATCTCAATTGAACACGACTGATAGTCAGCTTCGCTCGCTTCGCTCGCTCGCTGAATTATATATATGTAAATATCAGAAGGAGCAGATTGAGTCTTGATAAAGAGGGTGAAGTAGAGCCTGAGCCATCTGTTGTGCCTGCTGAGCCTGCGCTCTCTTTAATTGCTGGCTCTTCCTCAACGCCTGGTCAATCTGTCGTGCTCACTCCCTCTCTAGTTCCTCAACAAGACTCAGAGCCTGGTCCATCTTCTGGGTTTGGATCATTCTCTGTGCCTGGTCCATCCTCTGGGTCTGGATCATTCTCTGTGCCTGGTCCATCCTCAGGGTCTGGATTATTCTCTGTGCCTGATCCATCCTCAGGGCCTGGATCTTTCTCTGTGCCTGGTCCATCCTCAGGGTCTAGATCATTCTCTGTGCCTGGTCCATCCTCAGGGCCTGGATCATTCTCTGTGCCTGATCCATACTCAGGGCCTGGATCATTCTTTGTGCCTCGTCCATCCTCAGGGCGTGGATTATTCTCTGTGCCTGGTCCATCCCCAGGGCCTGGATCATTCTCTGTGCCTGGTCCATCCTCAGGGCCTGGATCATTCTCTGTGCCTGGTCCATCCTCAGAGTCTGGATCATTCTTTTTGCCTGGTTCATCCTCAGGGTCTGAATCATTCTCTGTGCCTGAACCAGTATGGTACCACCTGTTTCAACAATGTCATTGGATGGCGTAATTGTTAATAATGCAAGTTCCGTAATGGAACATTGTGCCAATAATACTATTGCCATAGTCTCTCCTGGCCCATCTTTAAGGTATTCTAGTGATTTTGATGAGTCCTGTGTTGACATTGGATTACTTTTGAAATCAACATCTCAAGCAGGTGTGAGATGTTTTTCTTCTTCAAAAAAATATGCTATTTTGATTATCATTTTAAACCATCAAGAGATTTTAAATTTCCTGGTAGATATCTTGATGGTTGTAGTAGAAGTTGTCAATATTCTTATTTAGTTGACAATCCTTGGTTTGTGTACAGTAAGGAGGAAGATGGGTTGTTTTGCTTGCCTTGTGTTCTTTTTGCAACTAAAGAAAATTTAAAATCAGTTTGTTACCGAGAAGTTTAATCACTGGACAAAAAAATCTAGTAGGTTTTATTCTCATAATTCTAAACCTATCACAAGTTGTCTATGACTCAAGCAGAGGCTTTAAAAACTACTCATGCTGCACCTCAAAAAGCTATTGATAATCAGCTAAAGAATATTAGGACAGAGGAGATAGCCAAAAACCGAACAATAATAAAGTATATAGCTTCTGCAATATATCTTTGTGGGAAACAGTGTATTGCTCTTCGTGGTCACAGAGATGATAGAACTAGCGATCTCAGTAGCAACCAGGGAAACTTTATGGCAATACTAAACTACAGTATCCAATGTGGTAATACTGTTCTTGCATCTCATTTCAATCAAGCTTCAAAGAATGCAATTTACTCCAGTAAAACTATACAGAATGAAATAATTGAAATAATTGGTGACAACATCAGAGATAGAATATTAGGTGAAATTAAGGAAGCTAAATATTACTCAATTCTCTGTGCTGAAGTTAATGATGTATCAAATAGAGAACAGGTTAGCATTGTCTTGAGGTTTGTAGATAATACAAAATCCATTCGTGAAGATTTTTTGGATTTCATATCCACTGACAGAGTTACTGGAGAAATTCTGGCTTGTAATATTAAGAGTACTTTAGTGAAATATGGCTTGGAGTTTGAGAATTGCAGAGGCCAAGGTTATGATGGGGCCTCGAATATGTCAGCTAGACATGGTGTTCAAGGAATATTAAATAGAGAAAACAATAAAGCATTGTATGTTCACTGCAATTCTCACATACTTAATCTGTGCATAGTCCAAGCGTGTTCTTTACGATCCATACGAAATATGAATGGTACTGTTACTGAGTCTTCGTTTTTCTTTAAAAACAGTCCTAAAAGGCAAACCTTTTTAGAGTTAGTATTAGACAAGAAAACTAAATCTAAGAAAGTTATAGATTTATGCAGAACTCGCTGGGTCTATCGTCATGAAGCCTATGAATGTTTCTTTGAATTGTTCAAATATTTGCATGATGTTATGTTCGCTATAGTTAGTTGTGATGATACATTATGGTGATATGAATTGGGATTCTAAGACTATAGTTGTAGATAAGTTCAAGGTAGCTAGTAATCACAGAATTCAACTGTAGCAAATGCAATATTTTTGTTTTGTGATCATTTATTTGTTTATTGATTTTCAGCAAGCTATTTACTTAATTTTGACACTGTAACTTTTATTACAAAAATGTTATAGTTAAATCTTTAATTAGCACTATTCAAACTATTAGGTGGGCATGGTTATTGCTTAAAAAAAAGAACCCCCCTTTTAAAATCTCTAGATCCGCCTCAGAAATATACACCTAAAGGAATAGCCTCAGAGTTTGTAGCTAAGTGGACAGCAAGATGATTCAAATATCACAAGGAAGATTTTAAATGGTGCAGTTCAGCTGGTATTCATTACTCCAGAAAGCATTCTGGAGAACCCGTTGTACAGAAATATGCTACTGTCACAGCCTTACAGAGATAAACTTGTAGCACTTGTCGTAGATGAGGCACACTGTGTGAAGTTATGGGGTGACAAGTTCAGAAGAGTGTTTGGAGAAATCGGAGATCTGCTCAGCCTTATATCTGGAAATGTCCAAGTGATGGCACTAACTGCTACAGCTACAGAAGAAACACTTTCCATGGTTACTAATAAATTATCTATGAGAAAACCTACTTTAATTGCACTATCACCTTTTAGAGTGAATATTGCATGTAAAGTTCACCCTAAAATAAATATTCAAGAGTTCGCTGATTCCTTATGTTCTGAGCTATTAGAAAAACGAACTCTATTTCCAAAGACTGTTGTGTATGTTCGAAAATTCAGAGATTGTGAAGCAATATATGATCATCTAAAGAAATCACTAGGTCTCTTCATTACAGAGCCAATTGGCTATCCATAACACATCTCAAAATTTAGGCTGGTAGATATGTTTACTAGTATAATGACGACAGACAAGAAAGAACAGGTCTTGAAACTGTTTACAGAACAAGATGGGAATCTTCGCCTATTAATTGCCACCACATCTTTTGGCATGGGTATTGACTGTCCAAACATAAGAAGAATTCTTCATTGGGGTGTCCCTACTACATTGGAGGAGTATGCACAAGAGATTGGGAGGGCTGGGAGAGATGATAAACCTGCAGTGGCAATATTGTATGAAGGAGTTGGAAGATATGCCGATTCTAATGTTAAAGCATACTTAACTAATCAGGAAATATGTAGGAGAGCATTATTATTTAAAAACTTTGTTATGTTTTCAACAGAAGATGTCAATGTTCAATGTGGTTGTATGTGTTGTGATAAATGTGGTTCTAAATGCAAGTGTGATAAATAAAATAAATTAAATTAATTGTTGAATGCTGTGGTTTACTTTCTTTAGTAGTTCTGTGTGAGATAGCTTTTGAAGAATTCCACATTTAAATGAAAATGATTCATGTTGTCTATCTGAAATAGGAACAAAATATTTTCCTCAGATAATGTCTTTATGACATCATCAAAATCTTTGCCAAAGTTGGGAACATTGTGTTTCATTGATCGGACTTCATGACGCGTTTCTTTTTCAAATTGCTCACAAACAATTTCTGCCACAGATGAAGATTTGTAGAGCCTCCCCCAAATCACCTAAAAAATTATTTGTATTATCATAATTCAAGCAAGCAAATAGTTATGCAAACAAATAGACAAACAAATTGGCAGGCAATCACAGTGATGTGCTTATAAATACAATTCACACTCACTCAGATATTTATCACCCCTTGTTACACTGTATGTAGTTACACGGTACACTCACTTTAAATACACAAACACATGTCATTTGTCACTTCAGCATAGATCTATTCATTACCACTAACTGTATCCTATTTAGCTGGTACATCTAGTTGTAATTTCAGTATGCACAACCCTTGCAGAGATTCCAAGTTAATAGTCAGCTCTATCTAAATTAACAGGGTCCAATTATCTAGAATTTTTGAAAGAGATGAAACTGAAAAACAATTTCCCTGGTCATCTTGTAAGAGAGGAGCTCAAGCATTTCTCAGTACTCTGTCACAGCAATTCATTCAAATCTCAATTCAGCTCTAATTAATATCCAAATATATATTATCCCGTGTACAGGAAAATCAGGCACAATGTGGCACCCTTCAAAAAATTATTTTTTCACTTACCTTCAAGAGTGTCATCCTAGTGTGCCAATCTTCAATGACAGGAATCAATCCCTCAAATCGATCTACCTTCCTATCTTGTGTGTCTCGTAATGCTTGAACCCCACGTATTCGGGCAACAGTAAGTTGATCTCCTCCAAATAAGATGGAAAGGAACTGGCTATCATCAAAATGTTCTACACTTCCATCCGGTAGAAGGAGTTGGCCGCTGTCAGTCACAGTTGGAACAAGACTCATGTAGTGGGTTAGTATCTTTCCCATATCATCCAGCTTGTTTCTCATTGAACAGTAATACACCTAAGGGAATCTGTAGTGGTATTGTAGCAGTCATTTATTCACTTTCGGCAGTAAATACAACATAAAAACTTACAACTTCAGACTTGGAGCCCATCTCTGCAGAATATGTATTAGGAATGTGAGCTTGAATCATTCTTTTCTGGTCTTGAAATTCTTCCATGTGTTGTACCACTATTCTAAAAATACAATACGCAGAAAAATTCAGGCCTGTATGTTCTGTAGCTCATCACTCAAGCAGGATATATCATTCTTTGAAGGTAAGAAGGTTGCTGGGTCTGGCTTGTGAAAAGGGGGAGTCACATCAGACAAAGTGCTGAGGTCTATTCTATCACGGACAGCATACCCATGAAAATAATGTAGAGATTGGCCTCTTTTTTCATGGCGTTGAAATCTTGGGTGAATGTTTTTGTCGATGTTATCTCCAACAAATTTAAATCCATGCCATTTGCTATTCTTCTCCACAACTATTATGCTCCTTGACTCATCCTGAATAAAATAATGCACAAATTTACATCAAATATATATTTTTTCCCCAACAGAATGAACTTTCGGACATAAAACATACACCCCCCCACAACTTTTTTTTTCTTTTGCATTTATGGATATAGTCATCCCACTTTTGATTACATACGCAACTAAACTGTATCACACTACTGCGGGATTATTGTAGAATTAAAATTTTTATTTTTTATCGGTTATGCAGAACCATTGGATGGTCACAAATAAACGTACATACCTGCATAATGTTTTGTATATCCAAATCACAGCTTTCTTCTTGATCATCTTCCAATTGAGACCAAAATTCGTCATCTGATCCACTACATCTTGAAAGTGGGCTATATGGTGGAGCACCTACGATGCTGTCATCATCATCACTATGGTGATACTCAGCCAACGGAAGTTCGTTATTTCCATCGTAATCGTCACTCCACAAAACTGTATTGTCATCAGTCAATAGTGAAGCAATTGGTTGTTGTGGACTTACTAAAGTGTGTAAGGAGTAGTTTGTCACCTACATGAACATTTTTCAGAACAATATATTATAATTCTTCATTAGGCAAGGATAAACCTAGTTTTTCTTCCTATATGTTTATCGCTAACATAGCCACTACGTATGAACATGCCTTCCAGCTAGCAATACTGTCCTTTCTAACTTCACCACTTCACACTTATTTTTGGCTAATTACATTTACTTTTTGTCATTTCCTCCCAGTTTTGTGATTCATATGCTTCTACGATACACAGCTCCACAAAATTGCATAACTTACACAATTAGATGGGACTTCCATGTCTTTCTTTAGCTCGTCTGCCCAGATGCTTACTTCAATATCATGGTCTTCACTAAGAACTTTTACAATGTCCAAGGTTCTTTGATGACATACACACGCTAAGAGGGTGCATATTTTGGAATACCTGAAACAAATGAATAAATGAATGAATTATTATCATTATTATTATTATTATTATTATTATTATTATTATTATTATTATTATTATTATTATTATTATTATTTATTGTGTACCATTACTAACTACTAGGTATCACTTACCTGCTTAGCAGTACCATTGCCATACATCATAATCGAAACTGCTCTCTGGACTAGTCCCATGCGTTGATACCTTGATTTTAATATTTGTGAAGCTAGAAAGCAAAGAAGAGGTTTGTGTTCATCTGGTTTGGGGATAAGGTGAGAAAGCAAAGACATAAGTGTTGGAATTTTCTGAGTTAGTTCTAGCCACACTGTCTGCCAGCTAAAATGCTTCACTGCTTCTATAGTGTCTCGCAGTATAGAATCATATATATTTATATATATATAATATATATATATATATATATAATATAAATATATATATATATAATATATATATATATATGGCAATGTTCAAAGAAGTCAATGGGTGTCCACACCTGAGGCTACTTAAAAACGTAAACATTAGCCAGAGTGAATTCCAAAACTCGCCTTTTTTTTTATTGGAGCTGTTAAGTGCCGCTAGTTGTTAGTTAAGAGCCACTGATAGTCAGAATGGCTTCTAAGGAAGCTACCACTACTTGGGGAAAGCTAGAAGAATAACGCTGGCCTTATTGTTTGTAGCTGAGAGTTTGTTCAAAGAGTTTCTGGTGATAGAAGTGGGTGGTCAGAATGGCTTATGTTTGATACTACAGACTTATCACTACTCAGGAAATTAAGATAAGAAAGTAGTTCTGTATTTATTTGCTGTAATTAATAGTCAACTGCTATAGCTAGCTATAGAATTCATTTTTGTCATCATGAAATAAAAGCTTCTTCAGGTAAAATATATCACACACAACTAACTATATTGTAGTTTTATGCAACCTAACAAGGCAGGCTCGCTCGCCATTTGTGCTCAAGCACACCACTAGCGTGTCCACACCCGGAGGCTACTTAAAAACGTAAATATTAGCGCGTTTGCAAAATATTCGGGAGAAAAGACTTTGAAATAATGCTAAGCAAAGAAAAAACGCGGCTAAGAAGTAGGAGACAAAATGGGAGAGTTAGGTCTTTCAAAGTTAGCGGAGTTCATTTAGTTCATAGCGGCCGTGGTAAGTTTACTTCATCATCAATGCGCTGTTCTCATAGCTATACGCCTTTACTTGTGGAGAGCTACGGCTAAATCATTTCAATTAGCAATAAATTAAATAGTTTGAGGTTGACCATGTGATGGGTACAATCTGATTGGCTCTACGTACATTCCTGTAGAGAACCTGAAAATCCTACGTCTGTCTCCAGACCATTTCCCAGCGAAGCGGTATATGGTAAAGGGTCTGGCAAGCGAGACTCTATTTGCCCTACGCAACTGTATTTACTTGAAAAGTCATTTGCCATTAGACTAACCAAGGAGGTAAGTCTTGAGTAGGTAAGTCCAGTTGTGTGAAAGTATCGTGTGGTAAGGTATTGACATCTTAGTTGCTATATTCATTCTGGTATTAACATAGGCAGCAGAAGGTGGGGGCTAAGGGAGCTCCAGTTCCCCAAGTTTGATAGGTAAGGGAATATAGCAACTAAGATGTCAATACCTTACCATGTACTACTGACTATACTACCTTAGGTTTTCTATGCTGCAGTTGGAATGAATTCATGCAGTCAACAGTGATCACACAATAGGAGACTATTAGTGGGTATTGTTAAATGGTGATTGTGCCCACTGCTATTAAGTGTGCTTGTAAAAAAAGTATGCAACAACCCTTATGTAATCCTGCCATGAATTTTATAGGCAGACGTGTTTTTGATATTCAGGAGACATGACAATAATAATCACTCATATGACTCATAAATATATTAGGTCATATTAAATTCATGATCTAACCGATCGCCAGTTACCATATCCAAGTACATATATAGGATATTTGTCAATAATTTTACAAATTCCAATGTATGTTATATAAAAATATTTACAAAATCAGCAGTGAACAAAACTAGATCAATATATAACATAATGATGTGACTAAGTTAATGGGATGATAGCTACCTTAATGTGCACAAATCAGAGGAAAAACAGGTAAATAAGAAATGTAGCATTTTGTGGGTAAAGTTAGGAGTTAAGTAAACAGTACACACATGCTTAAACATTCACAGAATGGAAGAGATTATAAATTTAAGTACATGCTAGCCATTGCTTTGTAGAATTTTTTGAGTTCACAAACACTCTGAAATAAAGAGTGTCATTCTTTAAGTATAGCTTTGTCTTGAGTGGATCATGTGACAACTCACATTTGGCAATAAAGTGGCTGTCACCTCGGCTTATACCAACATTCGTTTCTTCTGTAGTGTCAAACTCGATCACCTTAGTGTAATGGTTTTCATCAGCTAATTGATTGAGTAGTGTGACTGTGACAGTTCCTAAGAAAGGCCACGACAAATTGCCATCATAGGATCCTTCCATTAGCTTGGCATACACGGACACATGTGAATATCTACCAGTACTGCATCCATTCATGTATACCCTGATGCACATCTTGTAACCACCTGGACTAGTATAGAATGAGCTACTACTGAATGTTTTGTCATTATCTAGCCATTTACTAATTTCAGGTATTTGGAAGACTAATTGTTCTTCACTCTTTAATGTTTTATCAACAATTACTAGTGGCTTACTAATTATTGTATTAGCCAACCATGCTTTGTAACCTTTCACTGTAACAGACACTTTTAAATACAGTGTATCCCCCATGAGATATTGTGTATTCGCAGCTTCGTCAAGGCAAAGGGAAGCGTGTGGCAGGAACTTAACACAGCCATTACTATCACCAACACGCATGTTATGAGTGTCATCAAAAGTGCGTGTTTTCTTGTAGTGTCTGTCATCTGCTAACTGATTCAGTAATTCATATGTGACATTCCCCTCAAAAGGCCAAGATAACTTGTCATCATACCTGCCCTCTAATATTTTCGTACCAACTGACAGATGTGTGCCAGCACCGACACCAACTCCATAAGCTGAAACCCTTAGGCACATCTTGTAGCCACCAGCATGAGTATAGAAAGGTGGAGAAAGATAATTAATTTTGTTATCTTTTTTGCTGTTATATTCGGATATTTAAAAAATCAATGCTTTACCTTCTGAGAGTGTTATATGCTCCTCTTCACGTGACTTTGTTACTTTTAACCCCAAGTGTGCATGTTGAGTCTCATCTCGAGTCTCATGCTGCAGTATATCTTTTCGAAATTTTCTTACTTCACAACCTAGGGTCTCATAAGAACAGGCTACTTCAGTAAACTCACAAATGCCCACATGTTGTTTGATCTTGATTCGTTCAAAGGACAATTTACATCCACTTCTCTTGTTGGGACATGTCACTATTTTCTTATCACATATTTCATCATGTTTTCCTGTAATACTAGAGTATGTTCCTTTTTTTCCACAATGTTGGCACTCATAAGGCCTTTTCGCACATTCTGCTTGGAGGTGATTTTCTAAATCTTTCTTCATGAGTAGTATCGTTCCAGTTTCTTCATCTTCACACTTGTTAGGACAAGGGGTCATAATAAACTCACACTTAGATAGGTGAGTTTCCAATACTCCAATAGTTCCAGTCCATGGACAACCCATTTCTTTTTGTGAACATTGTACTGCTATGTCCTGTATTTCCTTAGCACCTGATAATTTTGAGAATCATGGTTATTTTACGGAATATAGGAGATATAAAATGAGCATTGGCTAAATGAGAAGAGCATACTATTAATTGTAAAGTATAGTACACATATTTTGCAATCTATGGAATTTAATATTTTGTCACTTGAAGTATGTTGAATTGTATACTTAATAAAACAACTTACTCCTAACATCTTTGAAATACTTTGGATTTTGCTGTTTACAACTAGCACAGGGATTGTTTATCCCATTCTTCTCAATACACTCACTACAGAACAATTTGCCACAGTCTTCACATTGTTTAGGTTGACTGGCTAGTTTGGAACAGGTGAAGCACAGCAAGTTGGGGTTAGGTTGATTGATAATATTTTTGTCAGCCATTCTTTATTTCGAATAAAAAATTGACAATGGTAACAAATTGCAAAAAAAATCTTTCATTTATGATAAAATGAGGAAAATATGAGCATGCTCAATAGGAAATTTTACTTATTCATTAATGTAATGAGATCACGTGCAATAATTATAATAAAAGTGGATACTTAAAATAGGAGAAACTTTGCCTAATAAGTGACATTAAGTGATGCAAAACTTCTCATTTAGTGGAGTAATACCTATCATTTCATAACATGAACGTTTAAAGAAGTGAAACTCATCAATGGTGATTATATGGTGAGGAAATAAAGCATATTGAGAATTAACATCTTCATTGCATTAGCTTTAGCATAGTAATTACTAATATTCCCATGTGTCATTGATAGAATAATATGTGTGATCGTGCAATGTGTGTACTGCTGTGACCTTACAGGTATTTTGTATATTATAATAATAATATTATACAATATTAATATTATATTTTGTACGATCAGCGGATGAAATGATGCAATTCCAAGTATTGCTATTCATTGACATCAGTTCCTGTAATACAATTGTGAATTAACTTTGATGTCTATATTTATTGATCACATGAGTGATAAATATTATCCAATTGTAATGAATATAAATTTAACAAAGAGGAAAACATCTGTTAATCAACCCTAGGAAGCTTGCATATAAGAATCGAGTCAATGTTTATGTGGGTAGCTATACCAGTATATTAATGGCATGTATATTAACAATATTTTTCTTTGATATTAGATTTTAATAAGTAATAGTTAGAGCATAAGCGCTTAGGTACTGGTGGATTTAGTGCACTGAAGCTCAAGGGCCGTAGGCCCGAGGGCTTTGTGCACTAAATCCACCAGTACCTAAGCAGCGCATGCAATTAAAATTCAATTGAAGCACACCCGCAAGTTTACTTTAGCATTGTAGCTGCCAGCTGTTATCTCCAGATCTAACTCTACCCTGGGCTGCTCTGCTCTGCTAAACAGTTAAGCAGCTAGCTATGGTAAATTCCTGTGGTATGAGTGGCAGCGGGAGAGTTATCTGAACTAGGGCTGGTCCCATATAGGTGGATATGAGAGGGTAGTAGACCCTCACATATCATATCCGGGCCTCACACCGCTTTATCCAGCCTATTCTATTAAACTAAAACTCAAAAATAGCAATACCCCAAGGGTGGTTAGTATGCACAGTTTATATACCTAAAGGCAAAAAATAGTGCACACTTACCAAGTTAGTACACCTAGTAACAATATAGCAACGGGTTCTAATAGCCCTTAGTGGCCTAAGTGAACAATACTAGATACTGGAATAGGACAAATAATTTCTACAAAACTTCACACGTAATATTTACAGTATAATTGTTGGCAGTAGAGGGCTATCCTAGTGATGAGTTGACATAAAAATACCACAACTTAATGAACTTTTAAAGAAGTGAGAGGGACGAGTAAAATCAGCAATTTCTTATGAAATGGGGAAACACAAAACATTAATATTATGTGCAGAGTTGGTCAAAACCCATTATTGGTAGTAAACATAAACAACATTTTTAGTAGCTCTCAATTAGAAACAAGATAATTTACTTAACTAGCAGGATTTCTATCAATATTACTCAAAAACAGAAATTTTTCCACTTTATTTTATTTAATATGCTGTCCTTAATACCTTTTCAATTTGGAGACCACCATGATTTTTATACATCCTAGGAAATGAGCTTTGAATATCCTGTATTTGATAAATAAAATGTGCCTTAAGAGCAAAATAATCACATGATTAGCTCAATCAAAGTATTTTATATTTCAATCAATAAACTTTACACGTAGCTATTAAATCTTTCTGATTAAATTATAGTGATATTAGGCAATTTTCGACTAGTTCGTAATATTTTACCTGATTATTAGACTAAATCTAATAATAATGATATAATATTTATCTTCATAAAATTTAGTCTTACTCAAGTGCTTTTATGGTGAGGAATTAAAGCAAATTCAGCATTATCATTGTTATTGCATTAGCTTTAGCATGATAACACTGATATTCCCATATGTTATTTGGCAGCATGATATGTGTGATCATACAATGTGTGTACTGCTGCATTCTTACAGTTATTTTGTATAATTATAATATATTATACAATAATTTATATTATATTTTATACGATCATCGGATGCAATGATGCAATTCCTAGTATTGGTATTCACTGATATCAGTTCCTGTAATACAATAGTGAATTAACTTTGATATCAATATTTATTGGTCACATGAGTGATAAATATTATCCCTTTGTAATGAATATAAATTGACAAAGAGGAAAACGTCCATTTTAAAGGCTAGGTAAATTATCTTGTTTCCAATTGATAACTATTAAAAATGTTATTTAGCTATATTTACTACCAATTATTTCATTTTGAGTCTTTTATATGTGTGTATCAGCCTCTGTATCTATTGAGGTTTCGCATTTTCCCCACTTTGTTAAGAAATTGCTGTTTTTACTTGTCCCTCCCATTTCTTTAAACATTCATTTAAGTCATTGCATAATTATATTCAAAAGACATGAAGATTACAAAGGACTTAAATTGTCATGTAGTTAGAGTTACTCTTCTCTCAAGGCATAAAAGTCATCCAACTTCGAGATCAGCTGTTGACAGAGTGAATGAATCAATAACAAGCCTAACTTTCTCACGCATGCGCGCTGAGGGTTAACAAGTCACGTTATTTAAACGTTTTATTTGTTATTTTCTTTAGTTCAGTAGCAGCTCTAACCACAATACTTTCACACAACTGGACACTCCTACACAAGACAAGATAACTTACCACCGCCGCTAACTCGAATAAAAATGAACTCAAAAGTTTGTTACGAGACAGTAAACAGTTATATCGGTTATATCGTACAGAACTTGAATCATTAACATCTTCAATAGAGTCATAACCTAAATTCATGGATGGGGCCCAGTCTGAACTATTTTGTTGATAGCAAGTGGAAGGCTTTCCTGTTTAATAAAATTATATATCTGAGTTCAAGAGGAGATGTATTTGACTTCTTGAAGTATACACAAAGTGGTCTGAGTGGGACGCCAATCTTTTCGTTTTATTTCTTGACAACCACTGATCGTACCTTAGTTGTGAGTAGTTAGTATACACACATTATGCTGATAGCTACATAGCATTAATTTTTTTCTTACCTCTTTTGAGTAATGGCTTCTGTTTCATTACCCTGGTTCTTAATCTGAAAAACGTTTATTGCGATCTTTACAAGCACAATTAGAGCACCCAATAACACTGCAAGAAACCACCATTAGTCCAGACCTCTCAACTCTCAATATTTGGTAGTGAGACTCAATATTTTAACCTATATCTCAATATCTCAATATCACTGACCTAATTCTCAATATTTCTAAACTTAACTTAATATTTAGTTAGCTACTACATTCAGTTGGTTTTCTACATATTATGTTGAAGCTTGCAGCTGCTTTTTTGTTAGCAGAAGTTCTCTAAAAATTGAAGGTACTCTTATCTTCATTAATTCTTGTCAAGACCCATATCAGTGATACCCTCTCTTGGACCCCATCAGAAGCTATGGTGGAAAAGCTAAAAGTGCTACAAGAATCTACAATCAACAGCACTTATAAAACTTCAGTTTTGACATTACTAATACTTTCTATTAATTATCACTGTCGGTTACAATATACTGAGCTACCATTATTACATTATAGCAAGCATTTATAGCAATCTCAATATAACGTGCCAAATCTCAATATATTTTGACCTGGGTCTCAGTATCCTCTGGTTTTTAGGTTGAGAGGTCTGCATTACGAGCGAATTTGAAGCGAAGGTTGCCAACCAATATGGCGGACCGGAAGCTCCGCCCACCTCCGTGCAACAGCTCTATGAGCATCTTCTCTTATGAAGACAGCGTTTCCATGTACCATTTTCATAGCTCGATCTAAATAGCTAGGTAGTGTTTACTAAAGCTGAGGGATCGCACCTTTGGGGCTTCATTCAAATGGGTAAACTTTGATGATACCGGTAAAGATCGTTTAACCAAAATATTCCGTTTAGTGGAGTCTGGGGAAGGGGTCGACCACCAAGCAAACACAAAAACACGATGACTTTCGCAAGCAAACATCCCCTTTTTCAATACATGAGGCTAGGGAGAGTAAGTTAGCATTGGTAAAGATCGTCAAAACGCGTTGGCTCTTTTTGTCTGCGCCGTAGCAGTAGCCGCAGAGCTTAAGGAATTGCGGGTCGGTTAATTGTTGCTTTGGGACCATGGCATGTAAATTGGGACCGTGCTAGTGTAATTACTTGTGCTATGATTTAAAAATACAGGAAAGACAAGTAAGAAGGTGTAAGAAAGTGATCACTGTTCAGAACTCTTTTCCGAATGTCGAAGTAATAGCCTTTGTCCAGTTCTTTAATTGTAGCAATAACACACTTGCCTGGATCTGGACAACATAATTATCACTTACTGATGATTGTATTAATCTACTTAGCTATAGTTAGCTTTCTAGAATTACCACTACCTGCTTCACAAACTTCACAATTAGTGTGGAGGCTACTCAAACAGGAAAAAACTCTCTTAAATATTGGTTGGTTCAGTAGAACCTGTAGAATGGTAGAGGCAAAGCCTATGTTTCCACTGTTATGAATTCCAGGCGGAAAGCGCAACATGATGGGCAGCAAAAGCCAACGTGACCTCAGTTCCTTAGCCGACGACCACTTACCGCAAAGAGCCGACCACATACCCAATGGTTAGAGCCGGTAACGTCGAGCGCCGGTAACGTAGACGATCTTTACCAATGCTAACTTACTCTCCCTAGTCGCTTTCGTCGGTAAAGGGTCTGGCTCGCGAGACTACATACCTCTTTATTGTCAGTAAATTGGCTTCCGGTTTTATAAGCTGATAGCTAATTTTATTTCCGTACCCTGCAGGTCTCTTCAAGACGTTAAGGGCAAGAATTAAACAGTCTCGGTGGTTCTACCGTCATGTGTAGTCTAAATATCTTCGTGTATTACGCAGTGGTAATTAATTATGCCAAGGCCAGTGGGAGTAAGTTAAGTATAGGCTATCTAGCTAAGAGCAATGTCATAGCTATGTGGGGAAAACAACTAATACTCTTATACCTAGCTACTTTTTTTATATAAATTCACATAATTTGGCTTTATACTAAGCGTTCAAAAGTAGTTAGTATTCTGATTTTGGAATTTAATCTCACTATCGATAATGTTTGAAGTATAATTCAACTCACTCAGTAACTCCATATCTGTATTAGTGCTACAGGTACAAGTGCAAGTATAAACATTATTCTGTAGACTTCTAATAGTTCTATTGAAATAATAACACAATGTTGTTTTTAATATTATTTCATTTTAAATTTAGATACTTCGTTAATCCCCATCAGTGAGGTATATTTATATCCCAACAGAGAGATAATGTTTGTTTGTAACGAAACTGGACTAAGTTATTTATATTGGGGGTGTGAGAATTCATCTGGAGTAACACAAATTGCATCATTTACAATAGATCGAGAAACTAATGCTATGTTAAATGAACCTTCGAAGTTTCATCATGTAATGGAATATTTATGGTATCTGCTGTTGGCATTAGTATTACACAGCCTTTGTACATTGCATCAACTTTAGTATTCATGCCATCAATCAATTTCTCTTCTGCATATATTCAGTGTAATTTTGAAAGAAGACAAGTTTTTGGTATGTAGCAACATATGTCTAGTGTCAGAAATTTTTTGCTTTAAAATATATGAGTAGCTAATTATACAGTCAAGTTGTTTGCGAAACAATTCAAAGTTAATACTTCTTGTAGCTTGCTAGGCTACATTAATAAACAATTTGATTATGCCATATATAGGAAAAGGCAACCATAAGCACAAAAGCCAACGAAAATTGTACATGGAATGGAAACGCTGCCTTCATAAGAGAAGAAGCTAAACTGACCAGAAACACTCGTATACATTTTCAACACGAAGGCTAGGGGCATCACCCATAAAAGCTGGTATATACCTACGTGGAGTTGAAAAAGCTTCGCGTTTTCTTAACGATTAACACATTTCAAAAAAATAGCACAATAAATTCGTCCTGAGTAAGTTCATACCTAAATCAATTTTTAATTGTCAGTAATCTCCAAAATCAGAGCGTGACTGACAGACAGACAGACAGACAGACAGACAGACAGACAGACAGACAGACAGACAGACAGACGACGACAGACAGACAGACATACAGACAGACAGACAGACAGACAGACAGACAGACAGACAGACAGACAGACAGACAGACAGACAGACAGACAGACAGACAAATGGACAAACAGACAGACAGGCTGACTACTAAAACCCTCTTGCGCATGCCCACAGAGGGTTAACAAACTACAAAATTATTACATAGCTCAAGTTATTACTAATTTTAGACGACTTTTGTACTTAAATTATTTATAATAAATACACCTTGTTTACGTCCATAGTAAATCGTGATGGAGTACACAAAATAAGTAGCTACAATAATAATGTTTTAACAATGGTCACTGTGATATTTCTATAAACAAAACTAATGATATTATTATAGTAATAAGCACAATCGGAACAACTGCAGAAACAGAAGGAGGACAGGAATCAAGTACACAAGAAAGAGAAACAGAGAGAAATACAACAACTCACACTGCTGATGAAAACACTGAAACTACAGTTTTTATGAATAATTCATCAGGTTTGTGATGTATATACAAAGTAGCTATAACAATCAATATTTCATATTATATTATATATACTACTTTTTATCACTATGTCACCTTCTTCAATAGCTTCTACTTCTCATTAGACACATTCAAATTCTATATTTACAGGATTACTGAATAGCTCTACTCCAGGACATGGCATTAATATTACTATCATTTTAATAAATACAGTTTTCATAGGACTATTATTTATATTGATTGCTGCATGCACAGTTGCTTTTATTTTAATAAAATATAGAATGAAAACTAAAGGTAAATTTTTAGCTTTATATTATTTTTATAAATAGTTTTATGTATGTATCCCTTGCAGATAATGATTACATGAAGTAAGAATTTTACATCAAATGTAAAATATTATTAATATCAATTTTTGTGTTTTATCTATATATTTTGAATTTTGGCTTAGTTTTTGAGAAAACGAGAGAAAAGGCAGACTACTGTGAGTGCTGCTATAAGACTATACACTCATTCAATCGTTTAGCTACCATTTAGAATCACACATGCTCAAATGAGTAAACAAATTTTCGAGCTCGGTTCAGATTTGTTGCAGTGCTCTAATTCTTTTTTCTGGTGTTGGGAAGTTTGTGCTGGAGGTGCTCTTATTTCACCAACTATAAGCATTGCCAGCTCTCAAAAAAATGTGTCCAACAACTTCTTTTAATATTATAAATTCTTTAGTATTCACATAGCATGAATTGCTGTAATGACATATTTAATAATCATGCTATAAAATTAGCAGAATTTTGTATTTAAAGTAATCAATTGTTAATTAGTAAATTATTTTATCTTTTTACTAGATGTTTATCACTTTGACAACAGCACAACTACTGGAACTTCTGACATAGCCACTGAATATAATATGTGTGCTAATAACAATAATTATCAACTAATTATTCTCCCCGTGGTATTCTGCTTTTCACTTGTACTATTAATAGTTTCTGTAATATTTTTTAGTATTACATTTGTAATGATAAAAAACAGAAACAAAAGGTAAGTAAAAGTCTAGCAGTGTGTTGATAGAATAAATTGCAAAAGTACTTTTAAGAGTTGCATGAATATGTGTACACCGATATACTCCCATCAGTTTTGTAAACTTACGAAAATAGTAAATGTCGTTGGAATGTTACGTTATAATATATTACATAAGCATCACACGAAATGATCCGAACCCTTTTTTTTTTAGTAAATTCTTCCAAATTTAGCTCATATTGAAGTTCTCACTGATTAACACGTAGTATCATAATATGCGGTTCAGGTAAGTCAAGGTACAACATCAATCACTGGAAAGTAGAGTAGTTTATTCGAATTGTTGGATAGAGAAAATACAATCTCAAACTTCTAAAAGCATTGACTGCTAAGCAAGTGTGTTCGTTGACATGGTTTAGAGCAATCATGAAGAATTCTTATTAAGTAGTTGCAAAAGCATAGACAAAAAGTACTTACTTCTTTCCCACCCCCCTTATTCCCTCATTGAGCCTCCCCTGACTTATAATAGGACTGTTGAATGTATACATAACTTAATTTATTTTGAATAACTTTGACAAAATGATTTCATTATCCTCAAATTTAATCATTTTTAAGTACTATTTTTTTAATCATTCGTATTATTATATTGACTATTATTATACAGAGCCAAAGAGAGAAGCAACAATTTGATGAAGTGTTTGACTAATCAACAGCATCCTAATACACCTACCTATGAGGAAGTAAAAGTGGACCATCACAGTGAAGCCACAGAAATGACAACCAATTCAGCTTATGGATTTCAAAATACACCAGATTATTAATATTTAAATGAATATTCTTTAGTTCACGGGTATACATTTCTTTAATCTTTAGTTCTATAAAATACTGGCAACGTCATTAGTTCCCTGTAAATGTAGTTCATTATTATTATTGACTTACCTATAATTCATCAAACTTTTCATAATATCACATGCATTGTAACGTTATATAGCTATTTGTCAATAATCATCAGGATGTAATTGTTAAATGTTAATACTTAAAATTGTAACTATGTAACATTTAATTCATGCCTGGAGTATATCAATTTTACACTGTAAGATATTTGTTGGGCCAGACACCACAGGAAGTCCTGCATGAATAAAGAATTATAATGTTTGTGCATGATACTCACTTGCAAATGTTATTGAATAGTATTGTAAGTCTTGTTCATGAGTTCATTGTGTCATTAATTGTATAGTTGTAGTACTACGTACATTCTTGTTTGTGTGTGTATGCTATTTGAAGATAACTGCCACGAAACATTCTTTATCCTTCAGTTACCAACTAATGCCACAATTACTATAATCAGAGCAAGCAACACTAACATAATAACTCTTAATTTGGTTTCGCTTACTATCTTCTTACTTAATACACTATACAGAAACATATATTTTCCTTAGTGATATTGTCAAACCTAGTCTTTCTTTCAATGCAGTTCAACACATGAAATTTGAGTTTGTTCTAAAATAATAAGAACCTTTTACAAGTTTAATAAATTCAATGAAAGATCCAACCACTTACCAACAATTTATCCGTTCTTCTCATTTCAATAACTAGTTGACCAAGAAACCAGACACTATGATGCTATAGATTCGGAATAACAAGAGAAAGTGACAGCTACTTCATCTATCATGTGGTACTATTTTAGAATTAATCTTCATGAAATTTGCAGTGGCTACACTAATCCATGAACTAATTACTTTTTTTAGTATCATAATCAGAATATGGATCTGTAACAGTTGCAAAAACTTACATAATCACTACACTTACCTCATGTAAATATAATACATAACAGTATGTATGTAATAATTGCTATTTATTTATAAAGTAGTGGTATAAATTCATTACTAGTATCACAAAATTAAATTAATTTAACTGAAAGTTAACATGCATGATCATCAAATTATTAATTTTTAGTAAAGGGTATTATGGATGTCACTAAAATAACCCAAATGGGGAGTAATTTTTATTGGAAAGTAGGGAAAAAGGGAATGAACCGATTTTGAACCTATTTGCTAGACTGTAAATCATTTTCACACCAAATTTTGGAATATAGACATCACCCAGTTATTTGTATTATAGGCTGTGCCACTTGCTCTGCTTAATTATAACAATATTCGTATAGCATCATCCCTACAGCAAGGTCACCTGAATGTTATCACTACACTAGTGCTTCTGTTGTCAATAATACCTTAATCTACTTCAAAACATGTCATACTTAACTGATACACAGAAATAGAAAAAATATAGTTTGTACCGAGTTTCACAATGTATTTGTTTACCACTGCACTACTCTTGTAAACATTGCTATCAAAACTGATCTTATGTTACCATAACCAATCATGTCTTACAATATGTGACCGTCTACAGGAAAATCGGGCACAACGCAGCCGCGACGAAAATGTTTTTTTTTTGCACTTACACACTCCTCGGCAAGCAGATATTAAGCTCTCCAAGTTTTATCGCCGTAGCTTTAGCCATTCCCGCTATATTTCACCTAACCGTTCCCTTCGTTAGGCTTATTTTAATACAATTTTAACGACGTCTACGCATGCCGCGTTGTGCCCGATTTTCCTATAGACGGTCACATATTTTATGCTGTAAGCCATTCTAAACATTTTTAAAATGTACACAAGATATTATACTAACAAAAGAACATTAATGAGAATGTATCCATATTTAGTTATCTACGTACACAGGACCAAAACTTGAATTTCCTGTACTTTCAAAAGTACAAGATTTGTAACTGAAATATCACTCTGTATTTTCACTACTATTAATATCATGTTTCATTCAGAATTTATTACACATTATAAGGACATGTGATACAGCCATCTGAATTTCCACTGAAAGACATATGACCTGTCATACAGTTTTTTGGTAGTCCAGGAAATCTGACATAGCCAGCTGAATTTCCTACTGAAAGACTTGTGACCTGTAACTGAATTTCTCACTGAAAGAACCAGCTACTATCCTACTGAAGACAAAATAATTATGGATGTGAAATGGGTTGTTCTATACACTTTTTGATAAAATGATTACTAAAGATGATAACATAATAATGAATTAATCAGAAAGTAATGAAAGACTTTGTGGAGGACTGTGTCCATCTGTTTGGTATAGGGTCGAAACCAGCTTTGGGTAACTATGTATATACCATAAGTGGTATAAATTTCGAACACCCTAAACCGATGACGCTGAGGTGCTCAAATAATTCTGCGCTCATTTATATTTTTGGAGGTGAAAGATTTGTCATGGATGCCGTGCTGTCTCTGTGTCTTAACGCTACAACTGCTGAAATTTCGGGTGAGTGACAAAAAAAAGAAGCAATATTTAGGTGGTAGCTAATTCTATAACACTATGACTGAGTTATGTAGCTATTGAAAGTTGCAGCATAGTTGCTGCTGGCATGGCAACTCCCAAATGGAAAGTGATATTGAGATTTGATGGTAAGGGAGTGTGGTTAAATGGTGAGGCTTAAGAGCAGGTAAGAAGGGTCCCTCCAGTCTTATAGTTAGAGTGTAGTTGAGCAATTTTATATGTGTGCACGTGCTACAACATGTACAGTACCCTTTCGAATAACTGCTACTGTATATTAACCAACTGATAATGTAGCATTTTATTGCTGAATAAAATATATTTTTGAAGAGCAGAGCAAATTTAATTCCTTCTTCTTTTTTATTTATTTATTTATTTTTTGCTTCATTAATATAAAGAAAAAATGTGCTCTTGGGGACAGAGTATTATACACTGGTGGATGGTGTTGCCCGTGTTGTTGTTTTTTGTTTGTTTTCTTTTGGTTTTTACTGCTTTATCAGGTATCATTTGCTGTTGTTGTTTTGCAACGGCTTTCTGTATGTGTCATATTCTTTATAATTAAAGTGCCATGAACTAAATATTACACTTCCAATTAATGTGGCACTTAATTAGGTAACTCTTAATACTTTTTCCATTTGTACTGATCTTTATTTTATTAGCATTATTTCTAATTCAGATATAAATATATTATAATTCACTCTACAAATCTATTTGTACTGTTCTGTCAGGAATGAACTGCCTGAACACAAGAGAACGTGAAAGTCTCTGCATCTGAGTGCAGATAATTACTTCAAGTCCAGGTGGCGCTTTAATAATTACAGTGAATACGGTATGTCATGCCAGCAATGTGTGTGTGACTATTTCTTAGTTCTCTGCCAGTATCATCACTTACTGGAAATAGAGAGAGCATGAGTACTACACTCGAACCTCTATTATCCGGACAGTCTTGGACCAAAAGGTGTCCGTAACTATTAAATGTCTGTAACTTAGAAACAAGCCTTTTTATTGGGATCAATACTAAACTGATGTCTCTTTACTACAAATATTTTGAGACATTTAATGATCTAATTACACTCATCAATGCCGGTTTCCTATTCAAAATGACTCATTTTTCTTATCCAAACATTTTGCGTATCCCAACATTTAGCTTCTCCGAACAACCCTCAGTCTAAAGTGTTCGGATAAGTGAGGGTCTACTATACATAGCTATATTCTGTTGTACAAAAAGAATTATAGTGCTTTATACATGTAGCAGTTAGGTTGTTGTTGTATTAATTGAGTTTCAATATGGATGGCATGAAGGAAATTGTTAAGGTATGTATATTCTTAAATACGAGTAGCTTTTTTATCTTGGTCCTATCATATTTACAGTTTCATATAATTTCAAATAATACATTGATTTTAATTCATTAAAGTGGGTGTGGGTTCAGTGGCTTGTACAGGTTCAAATTAGCTTCCTACATCTCTGTAATTACAGCTAACTACCTTATTATAGTCAAGCTTACAACTAGTTTGGAACGGCTGCTAAAATATCATCTGGGGTGTGTTCAGAGCCCACACAGAGAGTTTTACTGCCAATTTTACAACACCTAATTACTAGTCCTAATATAAACTACTGCACTGAAGATACATAGATATCTAGTTTAGAATAAAGCAGAATATGAAGAAAAAAACAACTTATTACACTATCAGAGGGATAAGTCAAAATATTTAATTCTCAGGCTGTGTTTTCATTGCCTTGAGCTCATAACAATAAATAACCTGCTCTTGAAATATTTCACATACCACACTCAACAATTTGATCTTTAGTTTTAATTATCCTAATTGTTTCACTTGCTGCTCTTGTTCGCCAATTGCATAATGATATTACTTTGTCATTATTTAGAAACTATGCTAAATCCACCACCCCTAAGTTAAAAATTATGTTCTGGTGAAAATACCACTTTGTCTTGCACAGAAGATGGAGCATCATATATTCTCTGGAACTGGGATGGTATTATTATGAGAGACTATACAACTGGATCAGGAATAAGTTATACTATTAATACTACAGATCTTCTGTTGAGTAATAACAATATGATGGTGTCAACTCGTCTTATATCAATGGTTTCTTCACTTGTGAACTCTCAACTAGAGTTTACATTGTTTGAAAATATTACGTCAGTTAATGTATGGTGCAACCGAGTGATGATAACTATAATAGTTAACTGGTAAATATAATATGTAAATTATTTGAAAGTAATTTTAAAACAGTAGCTATATTGTATTGTTTCACAAAATGAGTTTAAATTTTTATCTGTAGAAGAAATAGAAGCTTCATTATTATGATGAGCAAAGGATATTAAACATATATTTTTATGTCTTGTTAAAATTTTGAACATATTAAGGCACACAAGAATTAAACTTTAGTGATCAGAATTTACAGAGTTACAAAGAATAACATGGTGTCCCGTGTGCTCTGCTCATCTTTTTGTATAGTGAACTGCTATGAAGCACCATGCAACAGTCAAGTATGGACCGCTTTAGATGACTAGCTATGTATCATGACTTATAACATTCAGAAACGTGCTGTCTTTCAGATTACAAGACACAAATTAATTGATATAATTATATCAATAATTATGGACTGATAATGTAGGCAGCTCTAAAATATATCTACAGAAGCGGCAAATTAAATATGTCTATAATATCTTGTCGCCAATTCAACTACAAGGTTAGGTTCATCTGTAAGTAAAATTAATAATTCATATAATAGCCACAGTACATGTATAACAAATTGTTGTAGTTTTCAAGTTATTGGCAATATTATTATTGATGAACCCCTCGAAACTCAAGTTTTTTTGCTGACTTATTCAGCTGGGAATGGGTTAAGTAATGTTTTTGTGTGTATTCTTAGCACTTTAATGTACAATATCTCAGAATATCGACACTTTTTGTACACCTTTTCTTTTCTGCTTGTGAAACTAGCACTTTTTTCTAATAAACCCTCAAAACCACAAGCGTAAGGATTAATACAAATATGCCATTTAATTTCATTCATTCTGTTGTCAAAAGAACTTCAGTGAAGGTAACCAGTGTACGATGCTGTCCACAATTTAAGCTCTTTTGAATATTACTTCATTTTTTGTTTTTGAACTGTAAAAACTGGTCAAATTTTCGGAATTAAAATAGGAATTAACAGTCTCAAAAAATTGGATGCAGAAAAAGGACACCAAAGAAAGTGAAAATGAATCATTGTTCAAGTTTGCAAACATCATGCAAGGCCACATCTACTATGTGTATTATATATGACAAATGGAAATCATAGCTAAGTTAAATATGAGTTGACTGCAGGAGTATTAGGACTACACTTTGTCAATTAAGTCATTTTTTTGCAAAACAACTGCAGAGTTTTATTCAAATATAAACTGGTAGTATTTGGGAATAATTATTTGCTATATTGTTTTGAATTGTTAACAATAACATTTGTTATTATTAATATGCTACAAAGTTAATAATTTTATAATCAATGCTTTCATATTGCAATGTTTAAATAATTAAATGATAACAGCAAAATACAAGTTATATCAGAATGACATACATGCTCTAATATTTAAGAGTACTAATTTTAGCATCATACAAAATTCTACCAATACATCTACAAGCAACATTCACATAAGATGGAGTAACACTTTGAAAATTAATTCTAGGTATTATGTAAAAACTTCCATCTTGTCTGAAAATGCCATTAATACAGTATCTACTGACAATGCATATGTCGACTTAATGATGAGGCCTGGAGTTTCATACACAATATATGTTACTACATATTGCTGTAAAAATCTAATCGAAATTGGAAATTTTCAAATTACTTGTGGAACTGCACAATAAATGTTGTGGGAGATATTTCATAATAAAATCAATCAAAGCATATACTAACTGCAGAGAAGATGTGTATACTAATACAGGTACAATTATTCTATAAAAATCCAATTAATTCATTTCAAGACTGTGTAAATTAACTGATGTTGAATGATTTAATATGTAGATGGTGAAAAAAATGTTTCTAATATTGTGACATCGAACCCTTCCACTGATGATTGTTCTAGTAAAATATTTAGAAGCTGTGAAACTGTGATCATGCCTATAGGATCTGTGATAGTTGTTCTATTGATTGTGTCAAACATTGCACTTGTTATTGAAATAATAAGAATCAGAAGAAGGACAAGTTGGTAAGTATTAATTTTATTATATTTTATATTAACTTCTTTTGCCCGGTGCATGGAAGTCTCTGCTGCTGGAGATGTGCTTCTTTCATCAACTGTAAATATGCCTACTCTCCCAATAATGTGCCCTAAGTGTATATGTAGCGTGCATGTCTGAAAGTTGAAATGTTATTGTGGCTATTTTTTTCTACCATGATACGGTTAATACTAAAGCCAGAAAATGCCAAGAAGTACTCAGAAAGTCATAAAAAACCCATTGCTGAGTATCAAGCTTATAAAACTGCTTTAAAAAGAATAGATCAGTCCCAGGTGTATACAAGGGCTGGTATAAACTGCTTTAAAAAGAATAGATCAGTCCCAGGTGTATACAAGGGCTGGTATAAACTGCTTTAAAAAGAATAGATCAGTCCCAGGTGTATACAAGGGCTGGTATAAACATTAAATAAAAAGCCCTTGAAACGCCTGACGAATCCCTGAGATGCAAGCAGGCCAATTTAAAATGCCCTAACTAGAAGAATTAAATTTATAATCATAAATAGTTACTGTTTCCCCTGGTTGACAACTTTATTAGCAAACCCTGCTGGGAAAAAGTTGTTGGGACAAAAATGATGCATTAATTTGTAAACAAAAGAAATTTAAGATAGAGACCATGGAAATACAGAAGACTTAGAATGCTGCACTGCCAAGTTCTTTGTTGTTTTTGTTGTTTTTTTTACCTTGTGGCATAAAACGTTGTATGTTCCTCCTTTTGTTATAGAAATTGTAATATTAGAGAGCAAATGTTTATGAAGCCAAGACAAATTGATAAAGTACAGAAAGACAGTGATGATATTTCTATTAGTATGAATTCTGCTTATGGGATTGTACAAAGAAGCTTACTCCAGAATTGAATGTCAAAAAGCATAATGAGCCACTTTGATTGTTTTATAAATAAATAAACTTTTAGCTTAAACTAGTAGTTTTTATATCCACAAACAGAGGAGTAATGATTGACTCATATGATATTGTAGATTGTCTTATGTTTGGTTATTATCTATTTAAATATAAAAAAATGCTTTTGACGGGTTTTGGGATTAAATTAATGATTATTCCTTGATGTTACTTTACCACTCCTAATAATATATATATATATATATATATATAATATGGTGCTCCTAGAGACATCATGAAAAGTAGCTTCACAATATTAAAACTTATCTGTCTTTATGTATAGGTCAAAATGAAAATTTAAGAGGGGAACAACACTGAAATACGTTTTGGAATTGTTCCGAGACTTTTTTAACACATTTTTTCTGATTGTAAATAAAAGTGCACAAGTTAGTAATTAGTAAGTAAGTCAATACTACACAAATAAAATGAATCAATGAATGAAGAATTATACAGGTGAATAAATAAGAAATATTACATTCCAGAATGAATGAATGTATGAATGAATTGACCAATTGAAACAAATTTACAATTAATTTTATTGTACTGTATAAATTGATTGTGTAGTGTTTCCAGACTAATCAATTTGAGATTTCTTCTTCCAATAAAATAAGATTACTAAATCCTCTATTTACTATGGCATGGCCGACATAGTACAATTTGCTGACATAATTGGTTTTCCAATGTAAGTTTGCCTAATTTCTGTCACCATTGGAATTTCAACACCTACAAATATACATCTTCAGCTAAATATGCTGGCAATTATTAAAGATTCCATTATCGATTTCTGTAAGAATTAAAATATACTTTCAGAGCCAGCACTGTTGGGGCATCAGGACACATACCAGCAACCTATTTATCAACAACTGCCTTATGAACTATATATTTAAATATATGTAAAATAATAAGTTTATCATCTTTTTTATTGCTTTCCTGCAGCCACGATCAACATGCCATCCACACCCACAAATATATTTAGATGAAAATTTTAATTATTAACATTGTAGGTTGTATCCATACATACAACCATTGCACCATGTTTGAGTAGCATATCTTTTTGAAATTCTGTCTCAATAACTAATAACAAATCTTGATCATTCAGCAATTTACAATCTTCATTTGGTTGTTCACCTTGCTGCTTATACAAGAGAATAAAATTATAGTCAAAAGTCTGCATTTCCCTCACAATACTGGCTACTCTGACAAATTCATTTGAATGTTTTTGAATGCCATCGACATTGAAATCTTTCCCCCTATATATTCATGTACTTTTTTATTATCAGGTGATCACGAAAAATTCCATTATTCATTTCAGATTCACTATAACTATCAATTATCTGCCTTGAACCAACACCTTCTTTCTATTTTTCAGTGACAGGGTGTTTAGTATTCTTACTAAGCCGTCGTTAATGTCCCAACTGTTTAGCCATCATGATTATTATTATAGTGGGTAGGAATAAGTTATGGATACTGTATCTGTTTTAAGTATCTCATTGCTTTTATACATACTGACTAAATTAATTTTACTTGTCCCTTGACTTTTTAGCCCTCTTTTTCCACTCCTACGTAGATTGTACATTTTACTACGATGGCAGTGTTAATAATAATGTTGATAATTTTGAGTAAGCTTTGAGGCAGAATGCATATCATAAACCATGAATGTGGGACCTTTTCGTCTTCTGTCTTCCATCAAACAAAGTTTGTCCAAATTTTTAAAGGTTCTTTCAACAATGTCAACTGCATAACTATCCATTACCTTTACATACCTAAGTATAAAGAAAATTATATTTGAGAAAATGATTTATGTTAATTGTTAAACTTATTTACTACCTCTTAAAATAGATGCTGCATTTAATTTACCCCTTTTATTTTTTGTGAGAAGTACTGATATGTCAAGACAAACTGCTTTTGTATGCATATTGCTGAACATCACTACTCCAGATTTTGTCAGTGACTTTGCTTTCTCTTCCAGCTATTGTATTCAGGTGAATAGCACTGTTTTGTAACACTTTCGCAGGACACACCAGATGAAGAATTATAAATTTTTGTGGATTGAGCAGGAAGTGAAAAGGTTTTTTTTCCTTATTTTTAGGTTGCCCTATAAAATTTGAAGACTAGTCTTGAGAGATGGGGAACAATGATAATTTGGGTGATTCTGAAGTAATGATAAAAATAACAGAAGTAGATAATTAGCTAGGTTAATGACTACAATGAATTTGATAGCATACCAGACTTTTGCAAGCACATGTCTTTAGGATGATAAATAATAACATGCTACCAAGTGAACAGTAATCTGGTACATACAGAAGAAAAGAAACTATTTGTTTGAGTATGTAGTGAATCAAATGATATAGCTTTTAATTTCAGTGGTAATGACAGTCACATTTTTGTATGTTCTTGGCTTGTTAAAAGACAGGCGGGATCCGCTTTTGTAAGGCATGTGAGATGAAAAAAATGATATCTATGTTTTAGAATTCTGGAATGTATAATTTAAAATAGAGTAAGATTCCTCAGATTGTAACATATATATCTTAATACTCTGAAAAATGTAATATACACTTTATAGACAAACCGATACAACTATATTATAGCTTGTATTTCATAGCTGTCTTCCGTCGTAGCATCCCAATCTGTTATAGTTATAAAATTAAAGTTTTGCAACTAATTTACATAACACACTTTCATTGAAACATATTAGGGAGCATAATAAATTCAGATAGCACTATAGCTATTACATTAATAGAAAAATCAAATACAATATACTTAAATTGTGATTGAAACTTAGAGGAAGATGCATGTATTTGATCCTGCAAAAAAAGAGGGGTGGGGTGGATGTTTAGCTACACAATAAAGTAAATTAAATTTTACATCCTACCTTGCGAAAATCCATACGTTTATTTTGAACTCTTACACTGCAAACTAACAACAAGAACTGAGGATATTGAATTTCAAACCTTTATGATATCAACCTGAGTAGCAAATATTCCATAGTCAATTCCATGAGGAATATTCTACAAACAACATTCTTAATCCAATACTGACAATAATGTCACAAATAAAGCTAACTTTTCATGCCTCATAGGACCATTTGTGGAAGTCTGAAGAAGCTATTCTTCTTTTTACATCTCAGTGAAAAAATTCCCTTTTTAATAAAATCACTCACATCCAGCTATGAATACTGTAATAAATCTCAATGAGTTTTATCGTCCTCATGGTAGCTAGGAGTAATAGTATTCCATGCATTGCATGTTCACATCTATAAACTATACCATATAGCAGAATTAACTCTACGACAATGCGAAGTAAAGGTATCTACTTACTAAAAGTGTCCAGTTACATCGTTTATGGTGGATAAATGCCAGAATTATAATCATAACTCAATACAGTAATATCTTCCTAGGGTTATTTAGTAAAGAATATAAAATGCCAATCAGCATTGCAAGACTATAGTTTACCTTTCTATACCAACGTTAGATTCCACTACACTCTTTGTCCATTAACTTCTTCCTAAAGTGTGAACTCATCACAATTTTTCCCCAATCTATTAAATCCACCAGAAAATAGTGCATGACAACATTAACTTAATGCACGTAGATGTTACTGGTAAAAACACTGATTTTAATTGGATTAACTGCTCACAAGGAAATTTTCAATGACAGTCTATGATCTGGAATACATAGGACAAAATAATAAGTATAAGTAAATATTGGCAACCTCATCAGACAACCACTGAAAAATCAAGCGCTGACATCGACTATCAAGGAAAGGGATTAACAGCGGCTTGTGGGGCCACCCACAAGGAAAAACAAGCAAATTTATGTACTTTGTTGCATGGCTGCACAGATGTAATCTGTCAGGGACATCCCCCTTGAAGGACAGCCCCCTAGAAGGACAAGGGACCAGCCCAGACAAGCCAGATGGTAACCAAGGGACCTGATTGACAAGTCATTCATACTTAATGGACCACCCTTAATCACCCGTTAGGTGTTAACGATGTTGTGACTCATTGTTTCATGTTTGTACATATTCTCGTGATTTTTGCAGAGTAGCTCAGTCTGATGAAAGTTAGAATAGCTGCATTTTGATTGTTACTGAACATTTATATTAAATTACTATTACCTAAAGACTGTTCGATTGGTCAGACTCATTGTGTGGTAGATGCTCTAGCTATCGACAAAGTAGAGCACCATTACATAATCCATGCCACTAATAGTGTTTCACGCCTAGCCAGAAGCACATACCACACGCACATAAGTGAAATAACATTCTATTCTACATACACATGGTTGCTCTGCAGTCCTTCAAATGCATGTGGGGTTACAATTTTTCTCTTAAAAACACAGCTTTTTGGCTTGTCCCCAATTCTTGTGTTGTTATTGTTTTTTTATCGGGAGTTCTGGTCGTTATTTGGACGGTCAGAATGATTCGAATCCTAAAGATGATACTAACTGCTGGATACATAGTCTACTTAGCTATAGACAAAACAAAGCCTGTTTTCAATAGCTACAGGTTATTCACTTAAGCTATTGTCTTCAAAAAATTCTCATTGCTAGAGCCTCCCAACAAAAGGGCTTTGGAGTCATAGTTCAAGATTTGATATGGTATGCTTAGGTTGCAGTTTAAGCTATGGAGGCGGTACGTAAAGTCCCCTTAATTTTCTAAATAAACAATATTCATGAAACAATGCCACATAATGGAATGCACAGTTGTTGCAAACCTATCAATATCAATTTTCAAATTGTAGCAATTCATTGCTACTAGATTTGATAAGCATAGCTTGGACCTTAGTATGGACTTATTATCACTTTAAATGTTGAGGATATCCATGGTGATGGTGTTATTGATAAAAGCTTATCCTTAGAAATATAGCTACATTTTTTTTAATTTTCCCCAAAATGATTGCCCTAATCTTTTGAATGAAACACTGAAAGAATAATCTACCCAAATGTTTTCAGATCATAGAAACTATTATTTACTCTTTCCTTAATTAAGTTTTTCGTAAGCTATATTTGGAAGCAGAATAGCTAGAAGATGCCAATTTTAAGTTAAATAGTTCCAAATGATGGGCGTGGTTTTTGTGAAATGGATGTAGTTTTTTATGGATTTAGGTTTACTTTTGGTAATGAAAGGGCCAGAAGAAGCTTTACTTTAGTGGTCAGGCCAGGAAAAGGTGTGGTTATGGGTGTGGCCAGTACACAGAGACATGTAGTTAAATATATCACTTCTATAAGTAGATAATGCTTTAATCATTACTATAATGAATCAAAATGCAAGTGACCATCACACTAACAAAATATAGTCATCATTGCAATGGAAGTGTTTAAAACATGTTAAAATAATAAATTGTTAGTTTTTTTCCTATGAATACTTTAAGTCATTCCAAAAAGTGGTCAGGCCATAGCCTAATGAGCCTGAAAATGTACTCTGGCCCTATAATGTAATATACAGAACCCCCTTAGAAAAATTCTACCTGAGCCCATCACAAAACTTCCAGTTTAAGTTAATGGAGAAACATGAGTCAAGGAGTATACTAACAATGGCATTAGTTACTGAAATCTTCATCAATCATTCTTGAAGTAAGGCCTAACGATTCTTGTTAGAATAACTGCAGTGGAAAAAAAATGAATTACTATGAAATTTGTTCAGTGGGTAGCTAATGCTATAGTTTGCCATGGCATTGTTTTCTCTAAAACCAGTTGAAAAGCTCTACTATGCTACTCGTATGTTCACAGGTGTTGCCAGTTTTCTCATATTATACACCTGTTAGTTTTGTTCCTGAAAGTGAAAGATGGCTAAGCAGTATTATTAAAAACTTAAAGAAACATGACCAGTGTGTTTGTCTGTTGTTGTTTTTAAGTTTGATAAGTATCATTTTAAACCACTCCTACTTGGTATTCAGCCAGATTATGGATGTGTGTGCCATATGTTAATAGCAGTGTAGTCAGCATGTAGCTACTTAACTTGCTATAGCTGTTTGTGGCTAAAGTAAAAGATTAATGTATCAGTAGTGCTTCATATGCTTTCACAATCCGAAGGTCGACAACTTTACGGACCAGTCCTCATCAGGTGATTAACTATGATTGGCAACAAATATGAGGTTATTTTATATAATATGTTCCATCTTCATCTTCAATCTAAAACGTTTTTCAAATACTTGTAAATTTTCTTCATGATGCGAAGTTTTCAATGTAATTGGTAACCCATTCAGTAGAAGCATGATCATGATTTTCTGTACGTGCTAAGTAAATAACTACACTATTTCAGTGAACCTGAAGAGTAAAATGGAAAACCTACATTATTTTTACTTCTATTACAATTATTTATCCTCTTATAAAGTCCTGTGTGACTAGGTTGACATACTTACAGATGGTCATTTATAGTACTATCATAATAGCACTGATGATGGTCACTGAAGAGTGACTGAAATGTTTGCTAAATTAAAACTTAACATGGACTAGTGAAAATACTATATAATTGTATCTATAATTATCTATACATTTAACACTTCTAATGCACAAATTTGTTTTTTTTGTTGATGTTAATTTGTTATTACATAGAGTGGTATTATTATTATTTTGAGATTGGTGTGGTGGTTTCAATTAGCTAACAACTTTCATGTTGGATGTTATAGCTAGAGAGTTAGGTGTTCAGACTCACTTCACACATGCATTATGAACTATTAAATTAATTAGTAGTAGACTGTAGTTTGTAATACACTTTCTCCATAAATTTTGTACATTACATATTATTTTAAGTAGCTTGAGAGTAATAATATAAGAAATGTTTTATCAGCTACTTGTTTGTTGCCTTGAATAGCAGAAGCTTATTGTGACTAAAACACCTCAGAAGCTTTTGCTTCGGCCAAAGATTGGGACAATTCTTCACTCTGTACACCTATGAGATTAATAATAGTCATTATAAGCTGTGAATGAAATTGAATGCAACATGCAGTATAACAAATCCTTCTATAAAATAATTAAACATATTTAGCAAAAACTAATGTATAGTGTAAAAAAATACTTCCTATACACAGAGCACAGTAATGTTGATTTCATTAGTACTTTTCATTAGCAAACTATATTATGTCAAACATAATTATTTCCACATAAAAACAGCCAATTCAGTGGGCGTTGAGGAAGCCAATTCTCTTCCAATGATGGCTATCTGGTTTTTCAATTAGCACCCAATAGTACTAACAAATTGAAATAAAAAATAGGTCATGTAAGATATACAAAAACCAAGCAAACCAAAGTTTAAAGTCTTAAAAGTTAGAACTAATAAGAGAAATTAATAGAAAAGTAGTCCATTTATCATCCACACTCACTCACTCACATACACAGCCGTCCATTGACAACCATAATAAAATAAGTAAACTGTCTTGATAATTGGAGTTAAATAAAGTTTACAAGACCGTACAGGTTAACAAACTATTTATCACCACATTATACATTAATTTACAATTCAGTTATGGTTGTCAATTGACAATTTTCGGGCAGTGCTAAACCACACTGACCTCCAATAAGATGAGTCGCAATGAAGTCTTCAAAAGAATAAGTTGATTTTGCTAAAAAAACAAACAAAATAATTAATGTAAAAATCACCAATAGATTACTTACCCTTTGATGGTAGAGTATGTTCTTCATTTGGTGTCATATCTACTAATGAACTTGATCGTCTCATTACTACACACAAAAAAAATTCTTATAACTGCGATAATAGCACATATATTGTGTATATTTTAGCTTTTCAGAAATTATCAGCCAATCATTCTGGTAAAAACATATCAAACCACAATAGTGAAAACTGAATTTATTTAAGCATTCATCAAAATGGCTACTTAGAATTATATTTGATCATTATGCTGTGATAACAGTTTTCTGGAGATCTATTAGAAGTGTTGCAAGTTCACAGCAATAGCTACTATTCACCAATGCAATAACCAGGCCAACAAAAAATAATCACCAGTAATACTAAGACTAACTTGGTATCTCTTGGGCAACATGCTCTTCTAAATTCAATCCTATAGAGTAAGACCGCCCTAAAAGTATACAAGAAATATAGTCACAACATTTATAACATATGCAAAGGCATTATACCTCTTTGTGAAATGTGATGATGATCATACACAATTCTATTTCCAATTACCACTTCAACCACTCCATAATATGCAAGTACTGCATGTGTGCATCTCATGTGGTGCTTCAAGAGTATAGCCAACTGAATGGGTAGCAGCCAAGTGACAACGAAGCAACCAGTATTAAAATTCTTGTAATATATCCATCCTGCCAAATCTAACAATGATGGAAAACATTGTCTTGAAAGACTTTTTCGAAAATTATCCAAATGTTCTAACGTTAACTTGTCTTTCTCAAATTTAAACTTCACTTCTTCTAAGTCGGAAATACTTCGGTTATGGCCTTCCCAGCATCTAATAAAATCCACAACTAAAGTATTGCTTTTAAAATTATTCAATTCAGATATGTATGCGCGCATATCTTCCTTTAATTCCTTGTTGTCATATGTGCTAATTAAATGTTCAACCAGGCTATAATCCAAAATATTCCACACTTCCATGTTCAAAATTGTGAACAAGTTATCCAACGTCTTATGCGTAGAGACTTTTCTGGTCACTTTAACCCACATGGGATACACATATATATTTATAGAGCGTGGAAGTGATGACATGCGACCAGTTAGTTCATCTATACCAACGTTGCTGTTTTTCAAGTGAGTTAGGAGATTTTCAACCAGGCTTGAAAACTTGTGTTCCAACTCCGTAGCATTAATGTTAGCTAAAAATCCACGATATATCTTTTCAGTATCATCATGAGGACCTATGGAGACAACACAACACTTGTTGAAACAGGAACAGTTAGCTAACATGGAAGCCAAAAATTAGAAGTGTAACATTACCCAAAGCAGGAGGATCTAGACCATCTTCTACTTTAGCCTTCACATTTTCATCTATGCACAAGTAACAACAAAACAAGTAAAAATGTAAATAATGATAGTAGTGGAATTCCATTCATGTCAATTTCTAGTCACTTTATGAAAAGTAAAAACTTTAATTCAAATTACTGACCTAATTTATGCATCATTTAGAAACCATTTAGTGTAAAGATATTTTATATCCTTAACACCATTTAGCTACTCCCTAAGTTTTGAGCTTCAATATCTCCTACTATTATGCAAAGCTATGGTTGGTACAGTGAATTCAATTACTATTAGTGCTGAACACAATGCATTCAAAGGTGGAGGTGGACTTTTTGGAAGAAACACAAAACAATAATTACTGTCACACAAATAAAAACTCATTGAACTTGCACAAAGACAGATAATATCCAATTGAACTAAAATTGGTATTTAATAGGAGCAAATTCCAGTACTCTATGCATTATTACAATGTTATAAGATTAAATGAGCTGGTTGGAAAATGACTATTAATTCTTTACAAACAAATGAATGATAAACATTATGAACCTCCTAATAATATATTGTTATCATAGGAAATCTCACACACAGTGAACATTAGACTATTACATTATCTTCACAAATACTAATTTGGTACTAATTTTAAATTATTACTTACATTGCTGTCTAATTAAATGAATGTCCTGCTTCACCTTCCCGACTTCTTTATTTGTTAACTCATATTTTTCACTTAAAGCTACCAATGCAGCTTCTTGTTCTTTTTCTTTGCATAAATAAGAAGTGATCTGTTGTTGACCAAATTGAATTGCCTCGTTAGCCGTCGTAGTCATTTGATATTGTGTTATTTTAAGCTTTATTGCTGTTTGCTCCTGTTTGCTCGACACCTCCTTCAATAATCCTGTTTTTTCTTCAAATGTAGATCTCATTTTTTTCTGCTGCTGCTCAATTTTGTCAATTTGCTTTGTGCGATCTTCAAGTAATTTTTGGTTACTTGACACCTCTTCCAATAATCCTGTTTTTTCTTCCAATGTAGATCTCATTTTTATCTGCTGCTGCTCAATTTTGTCAATTTGCTTTGTGCGATCTTCAAGTAATTTTTGGTTACTTGACACCTCCTCCAATAATCCTGTTTTTTCTTCCAATGTAGATCTCATTTTTTCCTGCTGCTTTTGAATTTCAACAATTTGCTTTTTGTGATCTTCTAGTAATTTTTGGTTACTTGACACCTCCTCCAATAATCCAGAGTTTTTGTCCAATTTAGTTTGTATTTCTTCTTGTTCCTGGTGTATGTGGTCAATTTCTTTTGCATGTTGTTCTTCAATAAATTTTTGTTTTGACTCTATAGAAGGGATGAGAGTAGATGCAGTATTCTTTACAATGTCTCTGATGCTTTTTATATCTCCAGTTGCTTCACAAACATTTCCTCGTATTACCTCTATCTGACTTTCTTGCTTTCTCAGTTGCTGTTGGTCTACAAGGAAAGAATTGTGATAAGCTAAGCTTGCTATATCACTGCGAAATATTCAAATTTAGTTTCTTTCGAATAACTAGGATAAGTTAATGTTATGTGCAGAAATAAATCTAGTTCATTTTAAATACTTCTACTACTAAATTGATTTTCAGAGTTTGCAATCACTTTATAATATGGATATAAGTTATATGTACAGAGTGTAAATTGATGGTTAATGGTGGGTATCCCCTATTGGGCCCTGTCGGGTAATTCCAAAGATTGCTAACTTGGGAAATTAAAGGGGGGAGGGGTGAGGGGGGGGGAAGGAAAAATAGAGATGAGGGGAATGAGGAGGGAGTTTGGGAGAGGAACTTTGTATATAAAGGAGGCTTACCAATTTCTTGAAGTATGCTATTCTAAGCTATGAATATATTTTATCTGCAGAGTATTGGTGATAATTCTTTCACTTTCTTTCTTTCTTTGGACCAACAGATAAAAATATTAAACTCATATAATGTTCTGCAGAAGATTTGTTGACCAAGTATAGAGAATAGGCACATAAGCATGCAGCATAGAATTCTGTACTGACAGTGTAGTAAGTTTTAAGTGAGTACAATATATGGCATATATACCTAAGACATGTCCCGCTAATATTCGTCAAAGTTTTCAGTTGTATGAAAGTATTATATCAAACATTTTTATAATGGCTTTCTGTGGTGTAATGGACACCAACATTAATTAACTGTTTACGGTTCCACCCATATATTGACTCTGATGTACTTCCCATGTCCTTCCAGTAATTATTTAATTATCTACTCTTCTATTTATCAATTATATCATTACTTACTTTACATTTATCAATTATGTAATTATTTAATTAACTAGTTTATTTATGTTTCTTTTTCTCATGCACCCTTATTCATTTGTGATAGCAGGTTTTCTATATTATATTGGCTGGCTAAGTATCATTCTGGGAGTTTATGCTGTATCTCATATTAACCTATGACACTAACTGAACCAAGAATTAACCTATCTCGGGCTCAGGGAAGCTTAACTCCTGGTGGCAGCGGCCTGCCTAGAACTGATTAATCTCTATTCTGGGGAACTTATTCTAGCCTTCCTTAGCCAGAAGGTCAAGAAGCTCCTGGGAACTTTAATCTCCCACACTTTCTAGAAAGAATACAAAGGATTTATAAAGGCCTTGTATACAATTCTTTGCAACACGCCAATGCAATAGAGTTAGAGTGACAAGTACTTCTCCTCATCAGTCACATATTCACACAATTGTATCTAAGGATAGAATATGTGATGCATTGGGCTTGCAAATGAAGATTATTAAAACACATGTATAGATAATATGCCATACCTTCTCCTATTTGATTTAAAGTTTGCTTTAGTTCAGTAATATCTGATTGTATACTTTCTACGTTTGAGTCGAGATCGTCAACAAACAATTTCATCTCTTTCCAGTGGCCAATTTCTTCATGCCATTTATCTTGATAATATTTGACTCTCTTGCAAGACGTATCATCAATGTATTGCTCTGTGATATGCAAATATATATTAATAATCAGTGTGTGCTAATTAAGTTTTTTACCAATATGTAATAGTTGTAATTATGCTATAATAAATGTATGTAAATATCTTTATATTACGATCGCAATAGTATCTCATTACACTGTTCTTTGGCCATATAAAAATCCACTTTCTATGATTCTCTTAACAATTTCCAAATGTGTTGCTCCTGTAGTCTTCTCCAGTTGCTTCAGCAAACAATATTGTCTGATTCACTGTAAACACTTGTCATAAGCTTATGCTTTAGGCTTTATTGTCATGCTCAAATAGAATATCAGCAGCTGTGTGTCACATCTTCATTAAAGAATTCATAAAATATGATTCTAGTAATAAGGCATTACTCTACTTGTGAGACTAGTAAAAGTATTCATCTATTATTTTCTTAAAATGAAGTTTAAAAAAAATGTGGCACTAATTATAATAAACTCTAAATTTACCAAGTGAAGTTATAGGAACAAATGCCTGCTTATCACAACATAAATTGAACCATAGCTACATGACATGACATGTCAATGATATACAAAAATAGTAAATTTTCACTAAAGTAATGAATTTTTATGATTTTAGCGACTTATACAAATGTATGACTTGTTAGCATTTTATTATTGTACTAAGAACACTTTGGATAGTGTAAACGTAATGCATGCAAGTGCTGTGACTTACCAGTTCCTATGGCTACCATAGCCTTAATTTGAGCCACTGGTACATTGAGATTTCTGTAACATTTCTCCACTTTATCAACAAATCTTGCTAATTTCTTGTTGTCTATGCGTGCATGTTTGCAATGAGCGAAGTAATTATTTCGAAGTTTTGAGAGACTGTCCACTCCATCCCAATATTGAGAGACTTGATAGACAGCTTTTATTTCAGAAATTGAAGCATTAATCGAACGTCTTAACCATATCTCATGTCCTGAAACACTTTCAACTATAGCTTTGATCAATTCTATATCACCAATATCAATAAGCAGAACATTGCCCGGGCACAAGCATTCGGTAAAGGTGGTTTTAGAAACTATTTTGGAATTATTATTGTGTGCCATTCTAGCATTGTCGTCATAATTTTTATATACTAATAGAAAGTGGCTTGAATATAGAAGAACATGTACCAATAAAGTTACATCCCATAGTTTAGAATTTCCACTTAGTAGAAGGCTAATCTGATTCCCATTGAGCCTTGCTTTAAAACGTTCACCTTTGTATAGCCAAGCACCATGACTTTTATCATCAATCCAAGCTCTTTCGTACCGTTTTTCTATTGATTCTTTAAATAAAACCCGAAGAATATCTGGTATATCTTCCAAAACAATGCGACACAAGCGGAAAAAATTGATCCTGTAGCAATAGAGTGAAATTTCAATGACAACAATAAACTGTATTCATTTATTTATAATGATACCAAATAAGCTTAGAATACGTCATGTGGACTACTGTGAACTTTATTGTGATGATCATCATGTGAAATGGAGGAATGAATGGATATAGTCAATTCGTCACTACCCTACAATAATTAAGTCAATATCACACTATTATGAATTGACTATCTACAAGTATTATATCTTTAATGGCACTGTAAATACAGTCTCAAGATTATTTCTTCAGCACATAAACTCATCAACAGTTAGCACAGTCAGATATTGTGATTGGTATTTGTCTTGAAATTCACAGCAATTGAAGTCATAACAGATGCATGTATTATTTAGGCAAGCGGTAGTCTTAGCCACAAACATGCATTGTTATGTGAAGTATTTATGATAATGGTGGTGCCTCCTAAAGCAGGTATGCAACATGTAGTGAATTAATGAGATTGATCAGGAAACCAAATAAATTCTATCTTTTTTTTTGTCGATTTAATATTTTAACTGCTGTATTAATAGTTTAATAACTGATCAGCTTCAAATATTTTTGCCACTTGATAATAGATTCTTATTCAATGTTTTTATTATTACTGCTCATTTTATTTAATTATTCATTATTATTATTATTATCATTATCATCATTGGCATCATTATGATTACTATTATCATTATGATAATAATTATGATGTACCATACAGCGATACACATGCTTTGACTAGGATTCATTCTCCGTCTACTGGTGGTATGGTTCTTAACAGTTCTTAGCTATAGCTTCAGGCTCAAGTGGCATACAACTAACTACAATAATTACAACATAACAACATAGTTGATATCATTACGACGATATTACTGAACACATAGCAAAGAAATTAACTGCAGTGATATCACTGTAGTTTGCTAATTAATTTGATGGAATATATAACTATTTACAATACTAAAGACTTGACCATGAACATTTTTAATCATTCTTCTTATATTACATATCTCTACACACTCCCTACAAGAGAGGTAATCAGTTCAAAACACACAAAGGAGGTCACCCATTGCTAATGAATAGTGTGGAATAAACTACTACTACTACTAGCTGAAGCTATCATGGGATTGAAAAACTCACAATTCTGGTTTTGTAGGGGAGAATTGGGTGGGAGCCTCTATTGGAGTAAGATGTCTATCAGCCATTATAATGTAGGGGATTGATCAGCCATAGGTGGTGGTAACCTTGGCGTCCCCCGAGTTTAAAGGAGTCACACTATAAGCTATTAGTTAGTCTGATATGCCAAATAGCTGAGTTTGGCGTGCGGCCGCACAGACGCCGCAACAGATAATACGTGAAAGCAAACGAAAGTTTTGAGCCCACCTGATTTCAAGAGTACCGCGGAACTATCTATTATGTCGCTCTCTGTTGAGCAGGCGGCTCAAATTGAAAACTACTTTCAAAAAAAGCTGCAATTATGCTTTCTGGGTTTGCACAGTGGAAGAAACGATAATATTTCTCAAAGGCTGGGTAAATTTCATCCCAGAAGAAGAAGACAATTTCCCCACAACACAACACTTCCCCTAACTTTATCTTGGGGAGGGTTATGCCCACATCTGGTAGCTGTGTGTTGTGATGTTCATATAGAAAAATTATAATTTTCACCATTACACACTCTTTACAAAACTATAATACAAAAGTTAGATTTAGCTATACAAGAAAGTGTGTGTGTTTACAAAAATTCAACTCATGTGTAAAAATTAAAATATTGTAAAAAAATCATCCAGCAATATCAAGCATGGAGTCTATTTCGATGATATCAATGATCTTGACCTGACCATCCTTCAAACAGCACACTATAGAAGCATCTTGCTCCCAGTACGTCGATGCTGACATTGCGTAAATATCTGTAGGAAAGCTTAGTTGTGATATCTCACTACCAGACTTAACATCATGTAATGTTATGTAATCACATTTTAATCTTCGAATGGTAATATATTTAGCTTGCTTCACGAATGCGAGATTTTGAACTATGCCACTGATTGTTGGTTTGATCGTGTGCAGCATTTGCCCATTAAAGCCATCCCAGATAATAACTTCTCCTCTCTCATCACCAGAAGCCAGGAAACATTCCGTGGATGAAAATGTAACTGCGGACACTGAAGATGTATGATTGGACAATTTTACAATCAATTCACCAGAAGTCCCGTTATATAGATGGACATTTTTGTCAGTACTACAAGAGGATAAGCGCCTTCCTTGTGAAGAGTAACATATTCCTTCGACACTGTCTTCATGTGGAAATAATACGATCTTATTAATTTCGAAGTTTTGAGCCAAATTGGTAGGTAGTTGCCACATAGTTAATTTACCATCTGTATCACCTGACACAAACTTTGATGAGTCAGGTGAAAATTCAACGAATGATATCAAACATTTGTGATGTGCTAGTTCTTTAACAAACTCTAAATTACTACCATGCCAGACGTAGATGTCACCTTCTCCTGTACCTCCAACTACGATGCCATTATTTGACACAGCACAATGGCAAATGTCAGTAGGAGATGAGTCGTCAGGTCCTTCTTTACCAATGGGGAGATTTTTCTGCTTGCGATGAATCAAATCATGTGTTTTTTTTAGTGATTCAGTTTCCCACACTTCTATATAACATTGATCTCCATATGTAAGTAAAGTCTTTCCATCTTCCGAATAGCGTAGTAGAAAGCCCATTTTTCCTTTAATGGCTGAACCCTGAAGCTCACATGTTTGAAGGTTCCATAAACAAAGGCTTTTGCTGCCCAGTGTAAGAGCTTGCTGTTTGTGCGGCAAAATGGCGCAAGTATTTGCAATGCCAGGGTGGGAACATTCACCTTTTGTATTTCTAGAGCTCTCCATTAATTCAGAAAGTTCATACACATGACCAGTATTTCCAAATATGCATAGAATGTCAGTTAAATTGATGAACAAACATTCTGTAAGAGGATTCGATGATCCATCGGGTTTGACTGAGACAATACGACTCAAATCAAATTCAGAAACCTTAAAAATTTCCAAATAGCCCCCTGTTGTTCCTGCAGCTAAATAGCAGCTATCATCAGTAAAAGTGCAAGTAGTATACTTTATTCCTGACTGGTTCGGAGTGAATTGAGTCAAGAAATTTAAAGCAGCAGAATCCCAGATTTGAAGACCTTCAAAAGTACTAGCCACTAAAAAATGGCCATTTTTTGAAACCACTAGTGAAATTGTAACATTGTGTCCTTCAATAAACTCAATGTCCACTTCATGAAGATCTAAAATAAACACATTAAAACAGTACAATGACATAAAGTATGTATACAGAACACTGCATAGTCAACATACCGTTTTTGAGAACTAAATCAGGGGAGAATAAGTAAGCAGATGCAAGGCAAGTATCAGTATCCCATTGTATAATGACTCCATTTCGGTGTCCACAAAATATTTTTTTCCCATCAGCTGAAAAACAGGCACACGTTGGACGACTGTCTTTCTCCTTGGTGCTATGAAGCACTTTGCGAGAAGAATCTGACACTGTCCACAGTTCAACATGATAAGTAAAATTCATAGGAATCTGAATTTCTTTCAATAAGCGAAATAATCCCTCTTGAACAAAAGTCATTGAAAGAAGCTTTTCACCATCAGGACTAAATATACATATATTACAGTCACGTTTGGCTTTAGTATTTAGTAAAGAAATTTTATCGCCCTCTGCATTCAAACCACTTGTAAGGCTGGCATGTGCAATCATTCCATTGTTGGCTGCTACTGAACAACTGTTTATGCTGTACAGAAAAGAATATTCCTCACCAAGGTCCACAGTAGTACTATTTTCTCCAGTATGAATATCCCAATACTGAATCTTGTTGCATGTGCTGCATACCAGCCGATTCACATCATGCAAAACCAAGCAACTAGTGATGTCATCACTTGCAGTAAATGTGACCATAGCGGATATTGCCTGTTGTGCTTTGTTTTTCACTTGGAGCAAAGCAATTAAACTTGGAGCTATGTTCCGGGGGTTTGCCAAGAATAGACCTATTCCTAAACGTTTGGAAAATAAGTCTGATTCATTTAAAGCACACTGAAATAATAAGCTTGAGTTTCCTTCGAGAATGTGAGAGTGGCGTCGTATAAAATTGTAGCATTCAAGCAGACGCTGGTAAATCTTCTTTGATTTAGAAACTTTTAGTGCTTCTGTTATGCATTCCAGAAGATTAGATGTTGTACCATCGCCATAGACTAAACTTAAATACATGAAATGTATATCTTCAATAATGCTCAAGGCCTTCATCATGTCTCCAGTTTGACAAGTATGGTATACAATATTATTAACCACAAACTGGTATACTCGATTATTACAAGCCTCAATAAAAGGAAGAGAAGAGAAAATGGATTTAAGAGACTTTAGTTCCCTTTCGCAGAGTTTTGCTAGTTGAACATGGCCTGCAGCAGTATCAACGGCATATTCCTCTGCCATATCTTCATCCAAAAGCCAATCTTTGACAGATTTGTGAAAAATACATATAGCATGATTATGTATTGGAAACAAAGTAGATATTACAGAAATAATCTTATTCGCACCCTCTTTAGTAATTCCTAGCAAAGAGCTCAAAAGATCTTGTGGAAAATCAGCACGAGCCATTAAAATTCCTTGCAGAAAGAGTTGATAATGTTCGTTTCCAAGGGAATCCTTCAAACGTTTAAAATTATGATGATAATAGTCATCAATACCATCTGGTAGAAGGCTTTTAAGCTCGTCCAATGACAGTGTCTCTTGGTCCTCCAACATATCAATAGCATAAAAGAAATACAGAAACATGCCCTCTGACTTCTTAAGTAATAATTCAACTCCTTCACAAAATTCTTCTTTTGACATTAAATTCTTCAGAAAGTCACTCAAGAAAAGTCTTATGTCTTCAAGATTTCTTGGGTCATGCGGTGAAATCTTTATTACAGATTTTATTTTTTTTAAAGAGCGAAGAATTTTCTCATCTGGCCTGCTAGTAACTACAACTTGGATCCACTGAGGAAGCTTTAAGAAATCACGAACAATAAGCCTCAATAAATCTGGACGTGCATCATAGTCACACTCATCAAGGGCATCAATAACTATCACCATGGAATCTGGATGCTCTGAAATACGACTTAATGGCTCCTTTATCAAGTACGCAAAAAGCTCACTCACACTCAAGCTATCAGGATCAATTGTGGTTATATCTTCTTCCACAATATCAGCATAGCCATTCAGTGATGATCGAAATTGGTGACAAAGAGACTGCACTAGCATCTTGGGATTACTTCGTTTGCCAATATGGTACTGAAAAAAGAAGCACCCAGCCAATCTACCCTCCGATTTAAACTGGGAACTAATTTTGGCTGCTACAACGGTTTTTCCCATACCCGGATTTCCAGTTATCATACAAATGTTGGGCGAATTTTGCTTTTTTTTTGTTTTTAGTCTCCATGTCTCAATTTCATCAAACAACCACTGTCGAGTGCCAGCATGAAACATTCTCGAATGAAAATCAATGTCACTTTCAAAGTAAGACACTTGAAGTTTGATTGGAGGTTCTACAAGAAGTGATAAATATAGAGATAACACAACTTGATACCACAAAAACACATACATACAAACTCTTTGTTAATATTGGTAAGTAATCATACTTTCCTGACTGCTCTATTCTCAATGATCCTTATTACATACGTCCTATCATTCTAACGACATCAACCTCATAAATACTTGTCAATATTTCATAGCTGCCATTAGTAAACTTGGAAAATTATCTATCTAATAAACACTTTCATAAAATTGTTATCTGAAACTTAAGAACAGATCAATTACTCCCATTCAATCTATATCTCATAAATTTTCTTGATTCTTTCTTATCATACTATCATAATCTCTACTTCTGTCCCTGTTAATTCTTTGTTTGTTTTTTAATGTAGCTACTTTTGTCTTATTTTCTCTCACCCTTTATATTGTCTTTATTCCAAATCATAGTTTAATTCACTTACTCGTTCGTTCTCTTATTAACCATTTACTTACCTTTCTATATTTTATGAATCTCTCATTTCTTTTTTTATTCTAACTGTTATATTTACACTTCACATGTTTTTTGCCTAATGTGTCCCTCTTTATATGTTTATTTCTATATTTCCTTTTATCTTTCAATCCAAGTTTCATTGCCACTCTAGTTTCATTGATTCATGTTTGTATATTAGGCTTCAATTAACATACCTATACACTATTTCCAGCACAATAAATAAAAAATCAACTATCACATAATTTTAATGTATTCTCTGATTTAAAAAAATATCTACAGGTAACCTGAACTACTATAGTTTATACATTATATACTTTTTTTCCGCATGAATTACAATAATTATGTTATATAACTCACTTTGCTGTTGGATTAAACTAATATCTTCTTTTACTTTGGTCACATCCAATTTAATTCCTTCATAATCTTCAATTAAAACATTGACATCATCTTGGATCTCTTTTTCCTGGAGTGAAAGCTGACGTATAGTTTCTCTTGTATCTTCCACTTCCTCAGATAGTTGTTTTTTTGTTACTTGAATCTTTTCTTCAGTTGATTTTTGTTTATCTGAAATTTGCTTTACTACTTCAGTAGTGTCCTTCAGTTCAAAGCCAATATTAGCCTGTTGCAGGTGAAATTGCTCCATGTCATCCATATGCTTCTTTTCAAGTGATTCTTGCTTGAGCTGTAATGAAGAAAACTGAGTGCTGGAGATTGCTGCAGTCTCCTTTATTGCCTGCTTAATTTCAGTAATATCTCCTTCTGCATGACTAACATTGTCTGCTATTTCATCAATTCGCTTTGTTTGCTTTTTCAACTGTTTCTGATCTATAAAAACAATTAATTGGAATTAAACAGAGGATAATAAATTGTAAATCATTATATAATCCTTACTTTGCTATACTATCAACCAGCACATCATGCAGGAAACATATTTGATAGGATTATTAAATCTGTTACATCATATATCATGGTTATTAAATACATGATAGCACATTGCAACTATGTGTAAGGTGTATGAAGTACTTTGTTCAAAATGTTTATGCGTGTAAATGTTAAAATAGGCAAAATTTAAAAAAAAAAATTTTCGTTGTAAGTAGTTAAACAAATTTTCATATGCAATAAAAAGAGCAAGTACTAAAATAATTAACTGTATGATCAGTCCTTCAGTCGTGGTGAACAATATTTTTTTAGTAAAATTTTTTTTTAATAGCTATCATTATTTGTAATTTATGAATCACCTAATCAACAATAAAATTATCATATAATGAAATTTCACTTGTTTAAATGGATTTACAAGACGAGATATATTAAGCTATTCATGTTAACCTGTCATTGTATGCTTTAAGTATTTGCATTCATATATACCTTCTTCCATCTGTTCCACAATCTGCTGCATGCCAGATAATTCTGATTGCATATCGCCAACATTACTTTCAAGATTATCCACAGATTTTTTCATTTCAATCCAGTGAACGATTTCACTGTGCCACTGGTCTTGATAATGTCTTACTTTGGTACATGATGCATCATCAATATACTCTTCTGTATATACATAAAATAAACTATAAAATTATCACTTCAATAATTATAATCAATTTATTTATAGTTCTGACCCATGATGTTTAAAGCTATGAATGATGAAATTAAATATATGCTGGAACATCGTATTCGGAAGGCCAATTAGCTTGCCTTATGATAAACCTGGGGAAGGTGTATAGATATGAATGAATATGTGATTACTATAGTATGTCCACGTTGAGTTGGCGCGACCACAAATGTGGCAAAAGAGGAATGCACTTGGCGAAATCGGAAACCAATTAAGGTCACATGACAGTAGTAGCTCAAACGCGCGAAAACGTCGACGCCCACAGTAAAAACGGGGCGGGTCCAAGGTGCGCATTATTACCGTAAGTTTACTTGTTGAAATGAAAAAGAAGCTATGGCAGTTTCTTCCGCGGCTGTATTCAATATATGCCCAGTTATAACTAATCACTCGTAGTTTATAGTTTGTACGAGCTTCTAGTTGTGCGCTAAAACTGGTAGAAGGTTGCGGAGGGTTATCTGGAGCTACAAAGCTTAGAGAAAAGAAGCACAGGACCGCGACTGAACGCCTCCTCAAGTAAGTCTGATGTTGTGTGCTTAAGCGTGTATTTAAACTCTATTCTTACTTTCTTGGTGTGACGAATTTCTGAAGTACTCAACAGTAATGTGAAGAATCCAGCACATCACCTACACTATGGCCACACACACTCCAGTATTACTTTGTCCTTCACACTGAATCATTCATATCATTTTATTCATGATTTTACTATATTTTCTATCTACTTGTTAAATTTCAACTTTTTTAAATTACACAAAAAAAATTGACAATTAATATAATTTTATAATGACATATACAATATATATATTATATAATTTTATGATGACATGAAATTGTGGTAGATACAAGCAGCAGTTGAATTTGGAGGGTGGTAAAGAGCATCCCCATAGTCATAGAGAACTGTACCAATATAGATATGAGGAGTAATGGACAGCTAAAGCATAAATAGTGGCATATAGAGTCTATGATGAATTGTATATCTTATTATCTTGGTCGGCAAACAGTAAATTGGCTGAGTTTCTAAATAAATAAGTCCTATTTAAACAGGTAAGAAAATCTGAGTGGACAAGCAACCCGTGATACAAACGTACATCACATTGTAGCTTGCTCTTGTTAAGTAGCCTTGAATAGCAACAGAGTCCTGAGTCTAAAATGAACCAGAATGTCAAGCAGAAGGGTAGAAACGAAGTCACCAAACTACGACTGCTTTTTGTTTACAATTGTCTCTGAGGTACTGCGCACGTGGTTGGCCGGGTTTGAGCGCGTGACTAAATCCCGGCGCGTGTAGCGCGGGAAACGTGTGGTTTTATTTATTCCCATAGGCTTTTCTATTGAGTTTTGAAACTGCACTTTCCCGCTGGCTCAGAAGTTTTTAAAGGGAATTTTCTGGACCGCTTCGGCACGAGCTTTCGAATGGTACAAACCCCGGAAGCGTAGCTACTTCCGTTTAAAAGTTATTAACGGTTTTTACCGCGCCAACTCAATTTGGACATACTATAACAATTGTGGAGACCGTTATGGAGAACACTTAAGTTTTAAATGGTAACCTCGATTAGCACAATGCAATAGAGAATCAATTTTTTTTTTCTGATGGAGCATGATTATTTTGTAAATTTTAAAATGTAGTTAATATTTTACAAAAATATTTATCCTTATTTAGTAGTTGCAAGTGTTTATCAATATAAAATATTGGGCTGTAGCAGTATGCCAGATTACCTTATCAACCATACTATAATATTATAATGACCCTATAAATATCAATTACAAAATACTATGTAGACACATACCTGACTTAATGGCAGACATAACATCAATTCTATCACTTGGTACTCCAAGGCCACGATAAGATGCTTCAACATTCCTTACTAAATCATTCAAACCTTGTGAATTTAAACGAGCATGCCTGCAATGAGCAAACTGAGCATTTCGTATTTTTGAAAGAGAATCGACTTCATACCACTCTTGACTACACTGATAAACAGTAAGTGTCTCAGGTAATCGACCCTTAATTGGATACTTCAAAAAAATTTCTGTGGGTGTGACGTCTACAACTTCAACTTTGATCAATTCGTTAGAACCAATGTCAATAAGTAAAGTATTCCTGCGACGCACATATCTGGAGAAATTGGTATGAGGTGATGAAGAAGCTAGCATGAAATCATCTTTACGTCTCATGTAATATACTTTATTTCCAGGAAAATCTTTCACCAGTAGCAACTGACTGGAGTACAAAAGCGCATGCACTAAGAGGGAAATATCCCACACATTCGTATTTCCGTTTTTTATAATCTTCACCTGATTGGGGTTTAGCCTGGCCGTAAACCTCTCTTCACGAAATAGCCATTCTCCGCATTTTGTATTATCCATCCATTTTTGCTTGTACTTTCTTGATATCCTGTCTCGAAACAGAAAGCGTAAAATATCTGGTATATCTTCCAGCACAATACGACAAAGACGAAAAAAATTTATTCTAAAAAATATAAGCAAGATAAAATATAATGCTACAATTTAATTTTTAAAAAAGCTTGCAAGTTGTTGCTCTTATTGTTGTTTATTATAAGCAAGTATTTAAGAAGGAGGACTCTTTAAATATGTGTATAAATATGTCACAATGAATGTCAACATTTCAGATGTAACTTCATTTCATGTGGCAAAATAGAATATTTAAATATCAAAATAGTGATTAAAAGAATATCTAATTTTAAAGAAGTGGAGGCCCAAGTAGCTAAATATGTTCAGTACTAAGGCTTCTATAAGTATTTCTTCTAATTGACCAGAATGTGTTCAGCCAATATCTACTTGTTTACTGTTTCTTAGCTTCCAAGTTCAAAACGATGTTTGGTAAAGAATACTAGTTCAGAAAAATGTACCCAAATTCCTTAAGCTATGGATTACAGCGCCACAACTCACAATTCTTGACTCGTAGGTGACAACAGAGCAAGAGCAGCTTTCTCCGCCACACCAGCTTCGCCACGGCGACTTCGATCCCTGACACTCATTATTGTTGATTGAAAAGGGTGTAACCTACTAAGAGAAGTGTCACCCTGAGGGGATTCCCCACTCTAGACGACCCTTACCACATTTAGTTGGTAAAATTTGCTAATCTTTGAAAGTAGGTGATGCACAATGCGCGATCGCTTATCTAGGCCACCGCTACCAGACTATAGCAAGCTATAGTCCTCTATAGTCCTCTATTAGCTTGAGTGTGAAGGTAATAAGACTCTACAAATCCCTTTACCCGCTTTCCTTCCCCCCCCCCCCCCCCCCCCCCCCCCCCTCCACCGGCTAAATGGATGACAAAGGGATAAAGGGTCTGGCTAGCAAGATGATAGCTATGGTCTATCTCGCGTTATTTCTCTCCCTTCTCTCACTTTTAATCTACATATTCTAATACCAAATCAGGCGTGGGTGAGACTAGTAGTAGCTACCTTTTGGCCACCACAAGCATGATATAGAGCTCTATAATATGTTGTATTCACATTAGCCAATAATGTTTGAGTGAAGTACATACAAGGTAAGACTAAATAATCTTATTTCTTTTACATAAATACAATTCTATTAATTTCTCAATGACACTAACTAAATCCTTATGAGTACTAAACATTAATAATATTTGTATTAATCTACTGTCCTTATTATGACCTTCAGTCTCTTGCTCTCTGTGAGAATAGTCTCTAGCTGCCATGTACAGCCACAGTCATAATCTCTACAGTCTTTCAATGTAGCTAGCTATATAAAAGGCAGTGTAAGAACTAGCATTGTAATCAGGTAAGAAACGATTAATAGTAAAACTGCAAAGGCATAAATAAGTGTTTGCACTTTCATTGTAGACCGCAAATTAATATAAGAACAACGAAGAGACTGCCAACTATTTACAGACTGTCACTTAAGAGATTTTACTAGCTATCTCCTATAGTATGGCATGTGTGAGCCTCAGGCTCTTAGCTACTAATGTTTTGCTTACTGTATTAAGATCTCTTGCCACTTATAGTATTATCTTGCAACCTCATCTTATAGCCTCTAGTAAAGTTTTTTTTTTTTTTTTAAGTTTCTGGTCTATTAGAGTATCTTACACTAACGACTCATAATCTTTAATGTGGTTAAATTGCTACTTACAGTGTCTACCATGACTATCATTTATCCAATTTCTGACTAGGGATATAGGGTTTGGCGGTGGGGGTGGGGTGCTTGGCCCCTGTGGCTATTCCTGTTCCTACACTAATGTACTGGCCTACTGTATGCATAAGTATGGATGAGTGGGTGTTGGGGGCTTGAGTATCTCCAATTTTAGGACTTCAGCTATAAACACATGTCAGTTGATGAAGTGTTTGTTAAAACTATAATTATTATATATTTTATGATATTTAATTTACGCATTCCCGAAATTTCATTAGTGTCTACACCCTGGATACATTATTGTAATAAATTTTATTTAATCATTATTAAAATCAACACAATTATTCATAAAAAACATTATAGCAGCCTCTGAGAATACATTAGTAACTCAAAACATGTATGTAGTTCATTCATCTCACTACCGAGATGCCTTACTTCAATGAACTCATGTCCACTGGCTTGTTATTATTCAAACTGCCAGATACAGATATCTCAACTGTAGAAGACCCAAGTCCTTCAGAAGAAGCCTTAACTACTATGAACTGGGTGCAGCAGAATCTTCATGAGCTACAAGTGTGCGTTTTCCTCCATCTCTGTCACACGTGCGATTGTCCAAGTAACAGAGAATCACCCGACATCTGATCTGCTTCTGAAGAGGCTAATGGAAGCCTCTTCCCATTTACCCAAATCCATTGAAACGCACAGACTGCTCTCAGATAGATTCCAACCAATGTCTCGCCAAATCAACCGGGGGTGTGGTCGGGACTATGGTTACGTAAGTCTGGGTAGGCGTAACTAGTAGGCGTGGCACTTCAGGTCAAGTGAACTTAGACAGTGGCAGTTCTGAAGTAGAAGGGCAGCAGTGGTTTATTTAATAGTTCTCCACCTTGTTTTATTGGCTATATGATCAGCAGATCCGGCTACAACAATTGAATGTTTACTTGTTCAGCTGAGAATGACTTAATCAAGCTTTGAGTAGTAATACCAAGTTTAATTGTGTCCTACTTGTTGGTGTAAATATGAACATAATTATAGTCTAGTAAAATCACAAATGAAATGAATGAAGTGGAAGCTGTTAGTCTGAGACTCTATGACCCACCATTTAAAGGCAATTTTGAATTCAGTTTTCTTTGATAACTTCTTTATTAGGTTTATACCAGGTTGCAGAAATGGCTTCTTTGTGTGTCACACAAGACAACAATTTCATCAACCAAATCTATGGGAGACAACTATGATGCTGAAGTTCATCGCTGGAAAAATGAAATCCTTAGTTTCCGGCAAGATTCATTGGTATGAAAATACATATAATATTATTTTTAGCATTGGGCTATGACATTTCAGGAAATACTCTTAGGAAGAAAAAAAAATGCTTATTTGTTACTACTACCACTGAATATCATTTTCCTAATTCCATGAAATCAATAAATTAAATGAGTAATAAATGAATAAAATCAATCAATTGGAACTGCCTGCCATTACCAAGTGAAACACTAGTTTAAATGAAAGCTCAAATCTTAATTGTGTGTATGCATGTGTGTGCTAATTTACATGCATGTGTGTGTGTGTGTGCACGTGTGTATGTGGTGTGTTGCTTGTGGTAGTTCAATAGCTACAGAAGAACCTCAATTATTCAAAATACAAGATTTTCAAAAATTGAAATTTACAGATAGGTGTATCGAGGTTTCTTCTTGCTGCTAATGTAAAAATTTGAGTGGAGCAATAGTGCCAATCAACTTTGGTACTCACTAGGCAAAACTTGAAACCACAAGCATATTTTACAACAGATAGCTATTTATCATTAATATTATTTTATTAACCCTCAGCATGCATGCACAAGGGGGTTACAGTACTCCGTTTTTCTGTCGGTCAGTTAGTCATTCTGACACACAACAAAAGGCGGATCTCAAAAATGGCAGCCTCCTGAAGATTATAACAAGCATCAAAATGTTGAACTGAATAGTTTAAGTCCCTTTAATTAGCCAGAATTAGCAATCAGTGGTATTGGTTTTATTTATTTATTTATTTATTTTTAATCAGAGGCTCCACTGTAGCTAGTTCATGTGAATAGGGTGTAGTTTGGTTCAGACTGTGACTAAAATTTTGGGTACCATTAGTGGTGGTTAAGTTGAATGCATGTACTATATTGACCAAATTATCATCTCATACTCTGTAGTATTCAAAGCCAGTGCTGGTCTCATGAGAAGGCTCCACACTCAGCATGTATATTAGATTTCACCAGTTCAGCCAGCCAGTATTATGTAATACATCCTCGTTTAACCCAGTTCACACTTCTATTTAAACTGCAATTTACAGCTCCAGTAATGAGCCTACTCCAGGATGGGTCTGGAATAAAGTGGCTTGTTTACCAATAAGCACCAGTTTGTCCATCTAAGTGTCATACATCCTCATTTGTAATTTAAACCCATTCAAACCCTAGATATGGTGTCTGCATTTGATATGTGGTAGTTTGCAGCACTTCCTTTATACACAATATATTTAAGGTCCATGCATAACCAATTTAATTGTTGTACTTTTAAACAGTAAAGATTGACTTCAGACAACAATTTTATATTTAGATTGAGCCTCGACCTGATACTGCTCAGACAATCAAGGCAAAGAATGCTGACACAGCATTGGATACAGAATGTGTTACTGCTAGTGAGAACTATTCTTCCAATTCATCAGACAGCTGCTCATTCTCTCCTATAATATCGCCCATTACTTCTGACGCAGATTCAGTTACGTCAACTGAATCACATATGGAATCAAGTTTGTCTGGTGTGTCTTCTTTGGATGTATTTACTTTAGATAGTTCAGCTACTTCAGGAAGTAATGTTCTAGCTACATACAAACTGGTTGGTGATAATATTGATAAAAATATAAAACCAAGTGCACGGGATATGAGAAGTGATCATCAGACCAGGTCATTGCATTATTTTCATGCTTACGGAGTTCGCGACAGAATTGATCTATCTCAATTTGAAGATTCTCCATCATTGCCAAGTCTGAAGGAAATTAACATCCATGAAATATTGCCGAGTACATTAGACACAACATGTATATGCTCAAATTTTTGTGTATTAATAGCCAGAATTCTTAAAAAATATATGCCCTTCTTCAAGCAGTTTGGCAAGGGAGCAGTGAAAAGAATCCGACATGAGTATTCTTGTGAAATGGGGAAGAAGTCTGAAATTGTAAGTTAACTTTCAATATCCTATAATTGCTATGTGTTACATCTTATGTTCTGATCCTACATGTAGACTCCATTAGGTGTGATCTTCCAGAGTGAAACAAGCAATGCGGGCATGGTTGTAATAATGGAAGCACTGCATAATTACGTTCCAGTTCATTCAGAACTTATTGAAGTGGAATGTCAGAATTCTGATGAACCCACCGTTTTCACCAAGGATGACTTTCATTACATCCTAATGGGTGGAGACCAGCTAACAGTGGCTCGAGCTAGAAGTTCAAAGAGAATTCGAAGCAACTCTCTACGCCCTTTGAATAGACTTGAAGGTCTTGTTCCGGTGTGTGAAGACTGGCATGCTAAGGGATGTCTTATAAGTGTGAGTTAAATATTGTGATATTTGCAAACACAGTATCTAGAGGATAGTAAGCTAATTAATCTTTAAACAATTGTTGTTTGAGTGATAACTTTATGTAAATGTCCCACCATCTACATGAGACAGATGCTTCTTGACCATACCATTTTATTTAAGTGGTGTAAACATTTAGATAATGTTCACTGTGTTTTTTCTGTAGTGCTAGTGTTGAATATACTTGTTACTACATGTAGTTTACTATGTTTATGGTAGATACCACATGTGTGACACTTTTTGTAGTAATTTGAAGAACATTAATCATTCCACATAGTGTGTTTAATCTCACACATAATAAGATACTTTTAAGGGGAATTTTGAGAGTAACATTAAGATAATATTGAGGGTTTGTCTGAGTCCTATTTACAGCCTCCCTCACCTAAGTCATTGTTATGGTGGGACAGGGAAAGTGGTGGAGTTTTATATGCCAATACTGCCTTACTGATATATTGACTAATCATGTAGGCTATGTGGAAACAATATTACAATACTTCATCAGGAAGAGATGGTGGTACTTTGTATCAATTGAGGAACTTAATCAACAGGCGTAATGTTATTAAGAAACCAATGGATAACCTTGATGCATGTGAGGATTTTATTGTTCTTGTAACAGAAGCTCATATTTTGTCAGCTGCAATGACAATATTTAATATGAATAGCCTTGATGATCGTCCAAGTATGATGTTTTTCCCCGATAAATCTGAAGACCTTACTGCAGATCAACAAACTAGATTGGTTCTTCTTGCTATTGCACAACTTGTGGATACATTTGTTGATACTAACATTCCAAGTGCAAGTTCCTCACCTGTACAGCCACCTCAGGATGGAGTACATGCACATGCATGTGGTATGCTATCAAGTGGACTGTTATTACTAGAGTTTAAAGACGCAATACGGGAAGGTGATGGTAATCGCATTATACGATGCTGGCGCTACATGCTGCTGATTTATAAAGCAACTGGTCGCACAAATTATGCCACGGAAGCATTAAATACTCTCCTGCAGTTGAGATATTTTTTCTCACCACGAATGGCTTCCCAGTTGAAATGGAACCGTACAGTTAATGTACATGGTCGAGAGGCTAAAAATATTCCAGCAGATCTCTACATGGAACATTTGAATAGAGAATGCAAGGTGATCTTAGCAGGAATGGGTTCAAATATTACAGAGGAGTCGATTTTGCGTGTATCACATGCGCTGAAGCCACTGACCACAATATTATCTAGTTTTGACCTGCATAATGGAGTGTCTCAGGAATCAGCTGCCCATACAGTAAAATCGAACACAACTGACCTAAAAAAACTTTTAGAGCAATTGTTCAACACAACTAAAGTTTTTACAATAATTCCTCACCGCTCACATAAGCAATTCACCACAGAGAACTCCAACATAATGCTTAAACTTAAATATACTGAAATTAAACTTTGGATAGAAGAACGTGCAAGAAGTTCACTGACCTATCATTAAATTACACTTTAATTATTTCATATTTTATTATATTACACGTACAACCATAAACACATTGATCATTTGAGATTCATTATGTTAATTTAATCTATATTACAGTCTGTACAAGTGCATTTCAGTTCACATAAGCAACCACAAAAAATTAATTACATTACATTCATTATGTTAACTTATTCTATACTATATTCTTTATAACTGAATTTCAGTTCACACAAAATGTAATTACTGTAATCCATGATTGAGAATCATTTATGTTAATTTATTCTATATTACATTCTTTACAAGTGCATTTCAATTCACACAAGCAACCACAAAAATACACGATCAAGATTCATTAATTATGTCAATTTATTCTATATTATATTCTTGGTAAGTGTATTTCAGTTCACACAAAAATTTAATTACTGTAATAATATGATTGAGATATTAATTATGTTAATTTATTTCATATTACATTCTTTACAAGTGCATTTCAGTTCACACAAATCACAGCAAGTACACATTAGAGCTTGATGAGAAGAATATAAACTCGTGTCATCAAAGTCTTCAAATAGTACCTCTCGTCTGCATTTGGTTGTGTTCCGACAATAATCCTTCATTTGTTCTGACACATGCAACCCTATACATGTACTTGTTTTATTGTATAGAATAGCTTCGGTGTGTAATCCATTCCTTCCACCTCTTCCAGTTTCCTGAATGTATGCCTCAATGTCACTGGGTAGACCCCAGTGAATTATTCTCTGGACATTATAACAGTTCAGATCCATACCAAAAGCAATTGTGGCTATAACAAGTCGAAGAGTACTTTTTTCCTTAGTAAATTCATTTATTATCAAAGGTTTAACATCAGGGTGGGTACAAGAGGAAAACATATCAAATAAACGGTACTTTGGATGATCTGGAGCACCAGGTGGTTCAGTTGATTGTTCAGCCATTCTGTCCTTCATGAATAAATACAGGTGGGAAACATCATCAAAAGTCCGACAAAAAACCAGTACTCTATCCATTGCAGTTTGCTGCTGTAACAGTTGTTCAGCGATAACAGAGAAGGTGTCTTCCATTGTTCCAGGTCGTTTATGGACGATGTACTTTATGTTTGGTTTATTTGGAGATTCAGATACGATGAAAGGCTTATGCATCCCCAAAACATTGCAAATAGCTTTCCTGGTTGTCTTAGTGGCAGTAGCTGTTAGTGCCATACAGTGGACATGATCGGGAATTAAACTTCTCACTTCTCCCAAGTTTGAGAACTCCTTACGAAACTCGGTACCCCTAAAAAATAAATATAAAGGAAATTACAATCATTACTGTGAATATTAATGATGTAGTTTGAATGAACAAAATACAAAGTCATTTTAATTGCTTACCAATGTTTTACACAGTGGGCTTCATCCACAATAAATCCAGCAAGTTGCTCTTGGAACACTTTAGAGTGTAGCACATCTCGCCAGTCTAGTTCTGTCAGTAAGCATTCTGGACTGAAAAATAAAACTTGAAATTTTCCATCCTTTATCTCTTCAATAACAGGGGCATGAGCACTTCCAACATACACAGCTGTTACACCTTTTGTATGCAAAATATCTACTTGATCTTGCATGATAGCAATTAATGGACTAACTACTAGTACCATTGAGTCACACCTTCCTCGAATAAAATCGAAGATATAAGGCAAAATCCAATAACAAAGTGATTTTCCTGACCCAGTAGGAAGACTGACAAAAACATCTTTGCCCTTCAGGAATTCCCTTATTGCCAGCTCCTGTCCCTCTCTCAACTTTGTATAACCAAGCAGCTTTGAAGCCTCACTAATCGCTCTGGAAACTAACTCATAACAACTTGCTTTCTGCGCCATACTGCCGTACTAACAAATGGAATTACAACCGGCTGACTTTTATGCGCGCAGAATAAAATACGGCAGCCACCCACCAATTTACCCTCAGGAATGCGTGGGAAACATTCCTCAGTGTCACGGTAAAGTGTCCAGAGTCACCAGACTCTCTTTTCTTTTCCGTGCCGCTTGCGCGCGCGCCTCCAGAGAGTCTGGCCCGCGCGAGACTAATGCAGACCATGTGTGGGACTTTTTCTTATTTGGCACCAGAAGTATTTAGAGCAATCTATACTGAATCCAGTGACATCTTTTCCATGGGTCTTGTCATGTTTGTAATATGTGGACTTCCACCAAAATTGGTTCCAAGCATAAAGCCACACTTAATTGGAAATATACTGCAGCAGTTTTTATTATCCATTACACAGCAAACTCAAAGTCTTGGTACATACTATAACAAATGTAACGTAGAGGAATTTGATGTTTTCGAAGTATTGGAGTCCACTGTTTGTCCCTCTCCTGATGAGAAAATGATTATTAATGTGATGCTTAAAGCAAACTATAGGCACCGTCCTCATGCCGCCGAAATCCTTACAAGATTGAAAGTTGCAGAACAGATAGCTTACCAAGATGAAATAAGAATGTTGGCAAACCCACAATTTAAAGCATAGAAGAACAAGAATATAAAGGAGTTATGAATTGGACTATTTATATTCATAGATATATTTTTGTCCGTAAAATATGTAGATTGTTTTCTTTAAAATAGCTATTTAGATTTTTTGAAATTTTTTTATTGGAGAGTTTGAGTGTATTTTAAGTTCTTGTGGCATTGTTGAATAGCTATATTTTTCATTAAATTAATGAAAGGCAGGGCTTGCTTATCTTAGACATAAATATTTGTCACAGGCTACAAATGGTGTAGCAAAATAGCAATGAATCATATAGACTAAATCATTATTCATGCATAGCAAAACTTCACACTGATCATGTCAGCTTGCTTTACTCACATGGTTGGAATTAGGTGCCCAAGCTTGAAAGCTATATCAGATATTATTGTGAGGTTGGCTTGTTCTTCTATAATTCAGCAGGGGAAGGGGAGGGGGGGGGGGGGGGGGCAAAGAAAATCTTTTTTAATTTGTTCTAATAACTCTATGAAAATGTAACACTTCGATGAAGAATAACCCCACCCAAATAGCTACAATCTCTTAATTAGTTACACTCTCCTCAATTTTAGACAGCTCAACAGTCATTTAAAATATTATGCTGCCTACAAGCTAACTATGCTACCTCAGAATAAATGGCAATTTAGCCAGTCAGTCTGAAACTCTTTGATTTCTTAAAGACTTGAAAGCCTGGCTAGCTACAGTTTACTTTCATGAATTTCAGTTAAATTCTGTGTGCTAGAGACTATTCTCACAGAGAGCAAGAGACTTGCTCTCTGTGAGAATAGTCTCTAGCTGTCATGTACAGTTCCCACAGTAGTCTCTACAGTCCCTCAATGTAGCCACATATAAGGCAGTGTAAAAACTAACCTTTCAAGCAGGTAAGAAATTATAACCACTACAAAGTCATAAGTAAGTCTTTGCACTTTTACTGTAGGAGATTTACAAATAAACATAAGAGAACTACAGAGACTCTCAGATATTTACAGACTGTTTCTTTAGGTTTACTAGCTGTCTCTTATCTACTCATTTTTGCTTGTCTTGCCAGTTTTAATGTAATATTTATTATATTGCTTGTATCTCATCTTACCATCTCTAGAAAAGTTTTTGCAGAAGTTTCTGGTCTAACTATTACAGTATTTCACAGTCATTTGCTGTTTTCTACTTGATTATCTCCACTTCTTATATTAAGAACTCATAATGCATCCTTCTTAAAATAATGCAGTCTAGAATCACAGTTTTTAGTAGTTAAATTGCTACTTACAGTGTCTACCATGATTGTATCATTTATCCAATTTCTGACTCGGGATATAGGGGTTGGGGTGGGGTTGGGGTGCTTGGCCCCAGTGGCTATTCCTGTTCCTTACACCAGTGAACTGGCCACCTATACACACACGTATGGACGACAGGATGTTGGGGGTACTGGAGCATCCCTAATAGACTTCAGCCATAAACATGTGTCAGTTGATGAAGTGCTCATTGAAACTATAAAATTATTACTGTACAATAATATTTATGACATTTTATTTATGCACTCCTGAAATTTCATTTGCGGATACACCCTGGATAGTTATGTAATGTAAATTTTTTTTTATTAAAATAAACACAACGAATTCATAAAGACATTATAGCAGCCTCTGAAAATACATTTGAAACTCAAAATGTGTATGTAGTTCAATTCATCTCACTACCGAGATGCCTTATTTCAATGAACTCATGTCCACTGGCTTGTTATTATTC